>Ga0255345_1003146_pt1 | contig 19665 bp, 18 predicted proteins | sample wastewater_treat_6_FD_192415 | JGI IMG/M metagenome (GOLD analysis project Ga0255345, IMG submission 192415) | Wastewater microbial communities from Lulu Island WWTP, Vancouver, Canada - plant20 | ecosystem: Engineered > WWTP > Wastewater > Unclassified | place: Canada: Vancouver, British... | reverse complement strand
GATGTAAAAGTCGTACCACGCATCGTTGTCCACCTCATCGGTTCTGCCATCCCTCGGATGCGTCGGGAGAAATCCCTTTTCCATTCGGATGCGGTCAGCGACCTCTGCGAGGGCGTCCGTTGCCACAAGCATAAACTCTACGGTCGGAATGTAGCATGGATAGGTATCATACATCTCATCGCTGCCGAACATGACCTCGGCGTTCCCGTCAAGATGTATCGTTTCACGGATAAAGTTCTCAGTCAGTGTCATGTTTTTCATCCTCCTGCATCGGACACCAGCCGTCATACGGACAGTGACCGCAGTCCTTGTATTGGCATTTGCCGTTATGCTTGATGATCGAACTGATCCATATTGCGTGGATCAGGATAATGATCATCATGTAGGTAAGACATAAAATTGTCACAAGCATATTATTCCTCCGATTTATTTTTCAGTCGGCAGTAGCGGGTGCGGCAGCGTCCGTCACAGAACTGCTTCCGCCTGCCGTGTCTTGGCTGTTTCAGTTTTCTTCCGCAGAGGATACAGCGGTTGTTTTCTCTGCACCAGATATCGTGGTTGAGCATGACAAGATTGCCGTCCCCGGCAAGCCCGTGTGCTTTGCAGTAGAGCTGTACCAGATTCTCATTCAGATTCAGCATCTTGCCGATTATCCTGTATCCGATGCCCTGCATACGCATACTCAATATCTGCTCTTTCTGCGTTTCGGTCATATGCTGCAAGTCCTCCAAATAGCGTAACATCGTACCTTTTCGGTATCCACACGGGCTGCGCCAAGGTTACAAAGCAAAATGCGGTAAACTGCTAAAAATAAGATGTTTTCATCATGTTTTGCGTGAAAAACCGCCGTTTTTCATATTGTTTTGTAACGAAATGGCGCAGGGTGCGGATGAAAGGAGAAGATGCCGTCTGATGTAAGAAAAACCGCACAGATTCAGCGATTCCGAGTTATCGCTGCCGCTGTACGGTTTCATATTTTTGTATACAGTAGGGTCCCAAATGACCGGGGCCCTTGCAATTTTGCGAATTTTAACACGAGAGGGGCCAACGGTCTTCTGTTGCTCAGATTTTAGAGATTTCGACCGGCCCCCGGAGGCCGCCCAGCCCCCAGCCCCGCCCCATAGGTACACCCCTGAGCCTGAGTGAACTGCAACGATAGTGATTGTGGCTTGCGTTCAGTACTTGTACTCAGGGGTGTGATCCTCGTTTCGGGTTTTGATGCTGTGGTGACGGTGGCAGAGGCTCTGCCAGTTGCTCTGATCCCAGAACAGCACGCTGTCTCCCCGGTGCGGCTTGATGTGATCAACATCGGTCGCCTTGACATAGCGTCCTTGCTTCATACACTCCACACACAGCGGATGTGTCTCAAGGTAACGCTTGCGGGATCTGTTCCAAGCAACGCCGTAGCCTCGGCTGCCTGCGGAGCGTGTGTCCTCCGAGTGGAGGGAACGGTGCTTGTCACAGTATTTGGTGCCGTAAGGTACGAGCGCCGCACAGCCGGGATGACGGCACGGTGTGTTTGGTCTCTTGGGCATTGGCTTCACCTCCATGAGAGGCTCGTGCAAGAGCCTCTACTATATAGCGTTTCAGGGGGGGTGTTTTGTGGGTATCGTTTCAAAAGTTTTTTAGAAATATTTTATTTCTCCCACGGAAGCCCCCCGTTTTCCGAAGTGTCCGTATGCGGAAACAGTGTTATAATCCACATCCAGCAGACGCAGGTTTTCAATGATACCTCTCGGCGTAAGGTCATAGTTCTCACGGACAAACTGATTGATGAACTCCTTGTCCTGATGCTCCGTGCCGAAGGTCTCCACATACACGCTCACAGGCTCCGCAACACCAATAGCGTATGCAATCTGCACCTCTGCCTTATCCGCATATCCGGCGCTAACAATATCCCTTGCAATCTTTCTCGCGGTATACGCACCACTGCGGTCAACCTTTGACGGATCCTTGCCGGACATCGCACCGCCGCCGATGTGTCCGATGCCACCGTAGGTATCGCAGGCGAGCTTGCGTCCGGTCACACCGCAGTCCGCAAACGAGCTGCCAAGAACAAATCTGCCGGTCGGATTGACAAGCTTTGCAAAGTCGGCGTTCAGTCCGTATTCTGTTGCTGTGCGAATCATGATGTTTTCGATGATGGGCCTGAAATCCTCGACATTCACATCATGCGTATGCTGCACCGAGCAGAGGAAGGTGGTAATGCGACCGCTGTCATAGTCGAAGCTGACCTGCGCCTTTGCATCGGCTTTCAGCATACGGCAAGGGTATGCTTTGAGCAGTTCCAGAAATCTAGTTGCAAGCACGAAGGGGATCGGCAGAAGCTCCGGTGTCTCATTAGTTGCGTAGCCGTAGCACATTCCCTGATCTCCTGCACCGCCAATATTCACACCGATGGCGATGTCATTGCTCTGATGATCGACCAGAATCGCAATATCCAGATCGTCGGCGGAGAAATCCAGCTTATAGTCAAGTCCGGCATCGCTGTTCTCTGCACCGCCGTTATTGATACGATCAAACACCTGCTGCACCAGTGTCTTGTAGTCCGGCTCGTGAGTGCTGGTCAGTTCACCGGCGATCACAAGGCAGCGGTTCTTGAAAAGACACTCGATGGCGACACGGCTGTCTTTGTCATGCTGCAAGCAGTCAGTTACGATGGCATCTGCGATCTGGTCACAGATCTTGTCAGGATGTCCTGCGGATACCTGTTCACTTGTAATGATTCTCATAGTTTTAGTCCTCCTGAAATAATGATTTTGTTTCACGCCTCTCAACTTGCCAAGTCTGTCCGATACACACCGTGGTGCTGTCAGCTCCCTGACTCCGTCCACAGTTTGTATCTTACAATTCTTGGCAAGTGGGTAGGCAATAGTTCATAAATCTCTCTAAAATCCCTATTCTACTTACTTTTTCTATTATTTATTTATATTTGTCGCAAGTTGTCGCAAGTAAATATAGTAATATATATAAAGAGAAGTATATATAGAAAACACCAAAAAACCTGCGACAAGCTGCGACACGCCTTGAAAAGTGCGTAAAATTGAGAAAAACGCACAAAACTCACAATTTTCGCTCTGCTACACACTGCGACAATTTGGCTATCCGCTCAACGTTGGCAGTGCAAAAGATGGCTTACGAAAATGCTGCATCGTCCTCCTCGGTCGCAGCATGATCCAGTTCGCCGTTCTCATGCTTCAAGAAACGACAGCCCACGAGCATAGTTGTCTGGCTACCACTGCCATCGTTGGGGCGTTTCCGCATGATTGGGAAAAAGCGCTGGATAGCGTTGTTGAAGTTGGTGCTGTTCTCCTTACGGTAGCCATATTTATCGCACCACTGCCCGTAAAGACGGTATACAGCCGAGGTACGCTCCTCGTATGCTTCACCTTCTTCGAGCCATGCATCCACAAACTGCCCGATACGGTCAGACTCATCCTGGTACTCCTTTGTTGCCTCTGTAACTGCCGCCGGATCATCGAGTCCATGTTTCTTGAACAGCTTATAACCTTGGTAGCACCAGTTGAAGATAGCAGACTGGCTCTCAGGGGAAGCAAAGAATGCTTTGAGACCTTTATCCTGCTCATGTTCCTCAAAATGGCGCTTGAACGGAATGAGCTTCAGACGATTGGAGTAAAACAGTGTCATATCCGACACGGACGGCTTGTAGTTGGTATTGATGAAGATCTTGAAGTTCGGGCGGAAGTCGAAAGAATTCTCATGCAGGAAACGGGCATTCAGTGTATCGTTACCCGTCATTCTCTTGACAAGTGCCGCATTGAAGGTGATCTTCTTCTCCGGCTCGGAAATATTGACAAAACGGACACCTGCAAGACGGGCAATCTCCTCAGACGGACCCGACGCATTGGTATTGCCAAATTTAGTAGACAGCATTTCAGGATTCGAGGTTTTGCCGTAGTCGCCCATGATTTTCAGAAATGTCTCCATTGTGGTACCCTTACCATTACGGCTCGTAGCACCGTAGAGGATAAACAGGCATTCCAGTGAGGTATCACCGGTGAGAGCGTAGCCGAGTGCCTTCTGAAGATACAGTGCGAGGTCTGCATCGTTGCACATGACCTCAGAGATAAACTGCTCCCATCTCGGACAGGTCGCATCGGGATCGTAGGTGATGCCAGACATCATGGTCAGAAAATCCGCAGGATCGTGCGGACGAAACTCCCCCGTGGTGAGGTTCAGCGTGCCGTTCTGACAGTTGAACAGATCGGTATTGCGGTCAAAAACAGTGTGAGATACCGGATAGACAGACTTTGCGTCCTCGATCATCGTGCGGCGGTTCTTCCGCATCTGGAGCTTCTGCACACGCTTGATGTAGCGATTTCGGGTGTCCTCGTCCGTAATCTGGAGTGCAAAGGAATATAGCCTGTCAGCGAGTATCTTCGCAAGTTCCGCCACAGCGAGGGCGTTCTCGTCCGGCTGCCAGATCTTCCCGTCATAAACATACCAGATACCGCGCTCCCGGTCAAAACGAGCGATAGGCTTGAAATAGTCAGCGAAGGCATAACCGATGCCGATCTCATCACGCTGGTAGCGGGGCTTTGTGTGCGGACGCATTTCCTCGATGGTGAGCGTGATATGGCTGAGGTCTGGCTCAAAGGTCAGCACTTCCGCTTCTTCCTCGTCCAGTGATTCAAAGTCATCCTCCGCAGAGCCGGTCATGATCGGTGTGTAGATCTCGCCGTTGGTGGACACAGCATTGCGGATGGTAATTTGACCGTAGGTGCTGTCACCGGTCATGCGATCCCACTTGTCACGCATCAAGCCGGAGGAACGGAAGATACGGTCGATCTGCTCTTCCACATTTCCGCACCAGAAGCAGAGCATGGATACAAACGCCATGTCTGCGTCAGACTGCGAATCATAGCCTTCCTCCCAGTTGCCTTCGTAAAGAGCCTTGAATTTATCGCCGGATTCCGATGCAGATGCGTGAGCGATAACACCGTCATCATCAAGATAGGACACAGGCTCGACAGTCTTGGAAGATACACGGGTGCTGCGTTTCATGAAGGTGTCAAGCAGATTCCGGAGCGCATCATCATCACGCTCCACTGTGCCTGCACGGAACATATCGCCAGTCACGGTCACAAACCTGTTCGTTGTCCCCGGCAGATAGACCTCAAGACCGTGCTTTCTGTTGTTGATGTAATACACGGTCTTATCGTAGGCGAAATCGGGAGACAACTTGAAAAAGCCGCGCAGACCTGTGCCGGAGGGAGATTTTTCAAAATATGCTGTGCTGAAGATGCCAAGAATGGATGCCGCCACATCATTCAGGCTTCCGTCCTCACGGATACAGTGGTCGATGTCGATTGCACCGATACCCTCTGACACACGGTAGCCGATTCCGTCCCAGCCGCCGATGGCATAGGATTTCATCGCTGTGTTGAAGTCAGCGAAGGTAGATGGATCGTTGGTTCTTGCCATAGCTCCGGTGCGAGGATTATACGGCACTTTGGTCGGCCTGCCGCTGCGTTTCTCCATCTTCCAGACACAGAAGGATGCCGTCTGCTTCAACACATCCGGGATATTCACAAAATTTACAGGCATTCAGGCACACTCCTTTCCAGTGCAAACTGTGACAGAACAGCAGTCTCAATACGGTTCATTGCTTCATCATCGGAAATATGCCCTGCGAAGGTTCTCAGTGCATTCTTACTGATGGTGGTGAGCTGCTCCGCCAGCACCATTGACGGTGCAAGGAGCTGACTGCCACCGGAGACACTGAACGGATCAAGCTGTGTATGGCAGGGCAGCTCCGGCTTTTTCAGGTGTCTTGTCATCGGAATCACATTGACGGTGTCAGCATGGCAGTTGCCGATGTCGTTGGAAATGATAACAACGGGGCGCGTGCCAGACTGCACGCTGGAATTTGAGTGTGTGCCGAGGTTGGCAAACCAAATGTCCCCACGCTGCGGTGTGCGGTCAGGGAAAATATATCCTGTGCGCTGCACAGGTGCAGAGATATACTTTCTCGGATCAAAGCCGAGTCCTCTGTGGTATTCGGTTTTCATGCGGTTGTTCTTTCGAGCCATAGTTTTTCACCTCCGGGAGTGTATAGGGCTTAAAACGTCATAGATACGGCATTTCAGCGGTGTTACCGTTTTGCAGCATTTGACGTAACTTTTATGACGTTACCTTTTTGTCGTCAAATTGTCGTCATTTCAAAGACGAGCCTTGACTGCAGCGATCAGCTTTTCCTGCGTTACGTCCTTATTAGCAAGAGCAGACAGCACGTCCTCATCGACTGTATCTTTGCAGACGATATGATGAATGGTGACAGTGTGCTGCTGCCCCTGTCGCCAGAGTCGGGCGTTGGTCTGCTGATACAGCTCCAAACTCCATGTCAGTCCGAACCAGATCATGATGTGACCGCCGGACTGGATATTGAGTCCGTGTCCTGCCGATGCAGGGTGTATGAGTGCGACAGCGATTTTCCCCTCATTCCAATGCTGAATATCCTCAGAAGATTTGATGTCATGAGGAGTGTAACCGCAAGCGGTCAGATGCTCCATGATACGGGTGCGGTCATGCTTGAACCAGTATCCGATCAGCACAGGCTGTCCGTTTGCCGCTTCGATCAGGTCTTCCAGTATTTCCAATTTCCGTTGATGAATGACACGGGCTTCCTTGTTTTCATCGTAGACTGCTCCGTTTGCCATTTGCAAGAGCTTATTGGACAGCGATGCCGCATTTGCCGCATCAATGTCACCGTCTTCAAGGGGGATGATAAGGTCGTGCTTGAGCTGATCGTAGAGCTTTCGCTCTGCTGCATTCATCTCGACCTCATGGTTGACATACACGCACTCCGGCATATCCAGATAGTCCAGTGCTTTCATGGATATCGTAATATCTGAGATCTTCTGGTAGATCTGTTCCTCCGCACCCGGTCTCGGTGTATATGAGAACACCACACCCGTGCTCGGATTCATGCTGCCGGGCTTGAAGTAACATTCACGGAAACGACCGATAAACCGCCCGAGCCGTTCACCGCCATCGAGGATACCGATCTCCGCCCACAAGTCCATGAGACCGTTGGATGTCGGTGTACCCGTCAGCCCTACCCAGCGTTTCACAAACGGGCGCACCTTCCGCAGCCATTTGAAGCGCTGCGACTGGTAATTCTTAAAGCTGGACAGCTCGTCAATGACGATCATATCAAAATCCCAGCGGAGCCCGTTTTTCTCGTAATATTCAACAAGCCACTTCACGTTCTCACGGTTGATAATGTAGATAAATGCGTTGTGATTCACCGCCGCTGTGCGTTCTTTTACAGAGCCGACAATGACAGAGAGCTCAATATTCTGCAAGTGATCCCACTTCTTCACTTCGGCAGGCCATGTATCACGGGCAACTCTGAGTGGCGCAATCACAAGCACCTTGTTCACTTTCAGCTCGTCAAACATCAGAGCGTTGAGGGCGGTCAGCGTGATGATCGTCTTGCCGAGTCCCATGTCCAGGAACAGAGCGGAGACCGGATGCTCCCGGATATATTCGATACAGTATTTCTGGTAGTCGTGCGGTGTGTATTTCATCCGGTATCATCCTCCTCCAATTCATAGAATCTTGCCAAATCATCGGGGTCTATGGGTTCTAGTGTCTCACCGAAATCATCCATCTCCAACGGCAGCGTTGTGATCTCCAAGTCGGGTATCTTCGCTCCGATGCCCTCCGGAAACGGTTCACCGGGTGTCCATGCAAGGATCGCATCAATGCACGGTTTGATCTGATACAGCTTGTCGATGCAGAGAACGGGAAAGCCCAGCTTCATCAGCTGATACCGTCTTTTTCTCTGCAGCGGACGCATCATCTTGCCCGGCGCTTTCAATTCCACGAACACTGTCTTCGCAGGAAAGAACAGAACGAGTCTATCCGGCAGTCCGTTTGTGGTCTGCGAGGTCAGCTTGTATGCTACACCGCCTGCAGCCTTGACTGCCTTGACAAACTCGTTCTCGACAACATATTCTCTCAATGCCTGCCGTCCTTCCAGTATTCGCACCATCCGGACGGGAACGGTGTATGATAGCAGTTCCCGTAATATCGACAGTTCTCGCAGCACTGGTCATCTACATACAGCTCCTCATCGCTGTGGTCGTAATCGTCATAGCCGCCTCGAATATCGTTCATAATTCTGGTGTGCTTGTATCTCTTATGGGACTGGTAGCCCCTGCGGTCTTTCCACGTTCTGCTCATGCGTTGATCTCCTTCCACTGTGTTTTCGGCATGGTCGCCACCTGCCAGCCGATGCCTTCGAGCGCAGTGGCTCTGTCGTAGGAGTCTACATCCTGCGAAGCCCGCGTGATGGCATTGCTCAGACCGTAGAGGGAGAGGTCGCCGCCCTGAATCAGGTAGTTAAGAATGCTGTCCTGTTCCGGCTGATTGAGGTCATACGCCTTGCCGGTCAGCTCGATAACATCCTGCACACGTCCCGTGATCTTTGCGCCTGCGCTTTCTTCGAGCTTACCAACAATCTGAGCAAACCTTGCTTCCTCAATCGCGGCAAGCGTTGTATCACGGAGTTTCAGCATAAAAGCATGATCTTCCGCTTCGAGCGTTTCATCGGTGTAGATATTGAAGCTGTCTTCCAGAGCCTTTGCCGCTCTGCCCACATGGGTACGGCGTTCGCCCATGCTGTTGACCACCATGCCGTTGGTGCAGGCAAGCGTATAGACAAGCGGCTGGACAGATACCGCACCGAGACCGACCTCAGAATTGGAAATGATAACACCCGCCTGCACTCTGTCACCGACACACGCCATTTCAAGGCGGTGATTGACGATCTTCAGATACAGCTTGTTTTCGGTGACCTCGCAGCTCATGACCTCCATGCCGTCCTGTCCGGCGAACAGCGGCAGCACCGCCGATGCGATCTCCAGATTGTCGATACGTCTGTATCTATCGGAAAGTAGAGCGCGGGCGACCTGTCCGCTGCCGTAATCAAGGGTGCGCACCATGTAGCTGCTGTCTTTGTCGGAAAACCATGCGTTCACGTTATCTGCCAGAAGCTCCGGCTTCTGTTTCTGCATCATGTCATAATATCTCGCAGGAATACCGAGTGCCGATGCCACCTGACGGTGAAAGAGTTGCGTTGTGCCGAAGCTGTGATCGTCTCCGATGCGGAAGGTGCTGCCGTCCTCGTCCAGACGAAATGCCTCCGCCGCACCGATATAGTCCTGCTTTGCAGCATTCTGACGCTGAAGCTCTGTCAGCACCTCCGGTAATGCTCGTCCCTGTTTCATAGAAATATCCTCCTAGTCTTTGAAATAATAATCGCCTGTATATCCGGCAGATGATAAGGGAAGACCGTCCGCCCATGCCGGATTCCGGTTCATGATATTGCACACATCATTGACAGTGTATTGTTCTTTCGACACTTCGAGAATGACTTCATCGTGTACATGTCCGACAATGCCAAGCCCTGCAAGCTCCATGCGGCGCATAGCTTCCGCCAATAAATCCCTTGCAGTTGCCTGTGTGATGTTCTCAGTGAGCTTGCCCGAGTAGGTTTCTTGCCGCACCCATTTGTTGTTTGCGCCGAGACCTTCAAAGGTCAGTGCCATGCGCCCGAATCGGTTCGGCTGCAGCTTGGGTTTGATGTAGGCAAGCCTGCGTCCGGACGGCAGAACGATCCACAGTGTATTTGCAGAAAACTGAAAACCGATCCTGCCGACCGATCTGTCATTGTGATCCTTGACGGTCTCAATGGCAGCCTTCTCGACAGCATACCAGAATTTCACGATCTCCGGGTTTGCATCGCGCCAAGAGGAGATGATGTCGGGAAGTTCATCCTCTTTCAGTCCCATATCCAGTGCGTGCATTGAGATCAGCGCACCGGCACCGCCGCCGTAACCGCAGGCCAATTCCGCCACCTTGCCCTTCTGCCGCAGTTCGCCGTTGATGCCGTGCTTTACGACCGGCACACCAAACATCTGCGATGCCGATGCACAGTAGATATCCTCACCACGCTGAAAAGCATCGAGCCGCCACTGTTCTCCGGCAAGCCATGCAAGGACACGAGCCTCGATTGCAGAAAAGTCTGCCACGATAAACTCGCAGCCATCCTTCGGGATCAGCATTGTACGAATAAGCTGTGAAAGGATATCCGGCGTATTGCCGTACAATGCTTCGATCATGTCAAAACAGCCCATTTTGACCAGTTCTCTTGCTTCGTCAAGAGTAGAGATGTGGTTCTGCGGCAGATTTTGCAGTTGAATGCCCCTGCCCGCCCAGCGCTGTGTGCGGTTCGCACCGGAGAACTGAAACAGTCCGTGCGCTCTGCCGTCCTCGCAGATGTATCTCTCCGCCGCCTGATACTTTTTCACAGAGGACTTCGCCATCTGTAAACGCAGCTTCATCATGTCGAGAGCCTCGCCGTCTGCACTGTGCTTATCCAGATCAGTAATGAGCGATGCGACATTTTTCTTGCCGAGAGAATCGACTTCGATACCGCGCTCCTCAAGCCAGCCTTTCAGCTGAGATACGGAATTTGGGTTCTCTAAGCCTGTTAATGCATATGCCCTTTTTGTCATTACCTCGGACATTGCCATATTGCAGATAATGGCCTGCTGCACCAGTTCCTTGTCGATCAGGATACCTCTGTCATTGATGCGCTGATCCATGTGGTAGTAGTCCCATTCCTGTGGGAGCAGGGGGAACTTTTCAAGCCTGCGGCGGATATCCCGCTCTGTCTCCACGTCCTGTATGCAGTAGCTTTTGAACAGCTTCCAGTCATCGGGAGCGTGTTTCGGCAGGTTTCGTGTTCTGCCGCCGTTAGCTTTGGTGGGCTTACAGGGCAGAGAGAAATAACGGATCAGGCGTTCGCCGACGGCATCCTTCTGCTGTGCGGTTTTCAGTGCCTGTGCAGCAGTCGCCAGCTTCAGCGGTAATGACAAACTCGCCGCCCACACCATCGTGCATTGCCACGAGTCCGGCGAAAGCTGTGTGCCGAGATATTTTGACAGGCAGGTTCGCTCAAACTGTGCGTTCCATGCCGATTTGATAATACTGTCATCCTGCAGCGCATCCATGACCTCTGCCGGGAGCTGCTCTCCACAGGCCATATCCACGCATTTTGTCTCTTCATCGTCAAAGGCATATGCGAACAGCAGAATATGGAAATCTCCCTCGACATAGCGGTACACACCGCAGTTCGGAAGGTTGACATCCGAATAGGTTTCAAGGTCGATGGAAAGTACACGTCTGCTCAATAATGATCACCACCTCTGTGTATGTAAAAGGGAGGACGCACCTCCCTTGTCTCAGTTCAGAAAATCCATATCATCATCGTCAAGCTCGTCGGCATCATCGCCCTCGACTTCCACAAAGTCGGATGCCGCAGTCGGCCTGCCGGCAAGACGTTCACCGTGACGGACAAGCTGGATATTCTGGAGTCCTGCCGCGATGCCCTTATTGCCGGAAGCCGCAAAGCCGTAGAAATTCACGCTAACATTGCAGTAGTCGCCGCTGCCGCACTCCATCGGGTCGAGAATCGGCTGCACATGGCGGTCAACGATCTGCGGTGCATCCTTCGATGTGGCATTGAAGAAGAAATGACCTGCGTAGTTCTCATCGTCGGGACGATCGATATCACCGTCGTGCATGGGCAGCTTGAGATTCGGCGGAATCTTGCCGCCCCACTTCTTCTCCTTTGCCGCCTCCTTTGCAGCCTCGATCGCCTTCTTGATCTTGGCGAGAGTCGCCTTATCATCCTTCGGGATGAGCAGAGAAACGGAATACTTCTCCTCGCTGCCGTTGATGCTCTTGGGTTCCCAGATGTTGGCGAAGCTGATGCGGCACGGGATGATGACCTTCGTTGCAGGTGCGTTAGTTGTGTTTGCCATTTGAATACCTCCAAAAATTAATCTTCGTCAGGGAGTATAGAAAACTCCTGTTCGGGTGCTGATATGAGATCGACAGGCTCTCTCGGGTCGCTTTCCGGTACGAGAGCCAGCTTTCCGGGCGGCTTGGTGACATATGCACCGAGCAGCTCATTGAACTTTTTCTTGCCCATCATTTTCTCAAATTCCGCCAGCGTGATGAGCGTCTGCTTGTAAAGGTCGGTGTAGCCGTTCTGCACGGCAGTATCGACCACAGCCTTGGTGTCTGTGAAAACACGCTTGCTGCGTCCCTCAACGACCTTATAGCCGGGAATGGGTACGCCGTGATTGATCGCCTCGGAGGAGACGAATGCGAATACCGCCTCTATCCACGAGGATATCCTGTTCAGGGTCGGTAGTATCTCCGCCAGTTCAGATATCGGGATCAGGCCCGGCTGTTTGAATACAGCGGTATTGGTATCCGCTTCATAGGGTGCGGTCATATCCGATTCCTCTGCGGTATCATCAAAAGCCCCGGCATCAAGGTCGAGGAAATCTTCACGGCAGAGCGCCAGTGCTTCATCTGCACAGGCTTTGCAGACAGGCTTTGCTCGGCAGAAACGGCACCAGTCGCCGGGCTTCTGTTCGCCTTTGCCTTCGTAGGCAAGTTTGGCAATGGGTTTAATGCTCTCTGCCCACGCTTTCAGCTCTGATACCGGCATCTCACAGGTGCTGATATTTTCAAGACGGGGCTGCACAATCGACATTCTGACGATCTCCACATCATAGATGAAATCATAAGCCCTGAGTGCGCCTAACGCATAGAGCATCATCTGTGGGTTGTGGTCTGCATCTACGAATACGCCTTTTCCATTTTTGTAATCCACTATGTGGAGGAGACCGCGACCTTCAGCATCTTTTCCAATGACGATCATGTCGCCCGTTCCGAAACCACTCGGTGCAATGTGGCTGTAGTCCAGTTTCTCCTCCACAAGTGCCATCGGCTCACAGCCGTTCACCTTCATTTCCTCGATAATGCCGATCACAAACTCGACATAAATATCTGTAGCCTGCTCAATTTCTTCTGTGTAATAATCAGACTGCGGACGCTCCATACGGTCATGCAGATACTTGCGCACCTTGTACTCGCACAGTTCATGTGCCGCCGTCCCTTCCTCGGCATATTCGCTCGTTGTATTGGGAAACTGCTCGTTCAGACGGGCTGACGGCGGGCAGTTCAGCCAGCGCTTTGCCGCAGATGCGGATAAAATTGCATGAGCACGATTCGCATGGTCGATATTGTTGGGCGGAACACCGGAAACTTTTGCAGTGCTTTTATTCGCCATATTGCTTCACCTCCGATCAAAGCTGCGACACATCTGTGAGGAACGCCTCATACTTGTCTGCAGGTATGTCGCTGACTTTCGCCGCACCGTAGGAACTCAGCAGTGCAAGTATCTTGTCCTTATTGTTGCGGTTCTGCTTGATCTTCTGCGTAACCACACGAATCAAATCATCAGCCGTCAGTGCAGCCTGTTCCTGCTTTTCCGGTGATGCTTTTTTCTTAGGGGGCTCTTTCGGCTTTTCCTCCGGCTCAGTATCCCACGGCAGATCGTCTGCGGAGATGATCTCCTCAAAGTCATCAGGATTAAAATCCTTCAGCGGCTCACCTGCAGGCGCAGGCGTGGGCGGTGTGGTCGTGCCGTTGATCGCCATGTCCGACAGTGACTTTGCAATGCCCGGCTCAGTCGCCGCAAGGAGCTGGATAACGCCGCCGAAGATCGTGCCGAGCGCATCGATCAGCTTTTTGGAATCGACCGGGATCGGCTCCGGTGTCTTATTAGTCTCCGTCATAGATCAGTCCCTCCTCATCGTCATCATCGTTCTCCGGCAGCGTGTTTTTGCCGTCCTCATGGTGCTTGCCCCTGAGATCAGACGGGAAGGTGATCTCGAAGAACATGCCGTCATCGTCGCGCTTCAGGCGGAAGATACCGACATCCAGCTCCATGTTCGGGAGAATCGAAGCGGACAGGGACATGAAGCGAAACATATCCATGGCGGTCTGTGCGATACCTGCCGCCTGCTTGTCCAGCATTGTTGCGATCTCCTTCAGCGCATCCTGTCCCTTGCGGTCTGCCATGTCAGCGCTCTGCTGCGTCTTGCGGTCATCAGTGTTGATGCCGCTGCCGTTGTAGCGGTTCTTCGGGGTTCTGGTTTCCATAGGCTTTTCCTTTCTGTGTGCGGTCTTGCGACCATGTAATGGTGTGCGGCCGCGGTGTGTCCACAGCCGCTGTTTTCATGAGGTCTTTTCAAGAGCCTCTACTATATAGCGTTTCGAGGGGGTGTTTTGTGGGTATCCCAAAAAATTTTTTTATCGAGCCTTTTGAATCACCATCTTTGCTTTTTTATAAGCACCTTCCAGTCGATCATTGACTGAATCACGGCTGATTCCGATTACTTCAGCAATCTGCTGCTGTGTCCAGTTATATTTATGATAATAAACAAATACCTCTCTCTGCTTGTCGGTCATCGCCGCCAGCATTTCTTCACGAGTTTCTCTGCGGATGACGGCGTCCAACGGATCTACCCCAAGTGTCTCATCATCCCAAACGAACCACTTGCCCTCGTAGTCCGCATCTTCTGTCTCATGCTCCTTTTCATCATCTGCCGCATCAGTTTCCGGCTTAATATCCGCATTACCAAGCCCACGGTTCAGAGCCTGTGTGATACGCTCCTCGCCAAACAGGGAGACAGTAGTCGTCCAAGGTGAAGATACAAGAGTTTCATTCGACACATCATCGGTCTCCTTCAGATATTCCTTCTCAGCATCTCGCAGCTTATTGAAATAATATGTGAAGTTCACACAGTACGGGAGCCATACGACGGAGTGCCTTCCATAGCCATTCTCGTAGAGGGCATATCCCGTTTCGTACAGTGTGCAGCCGTTCATTTTTGCAAGGGGCAAACCATCTGTATTCATGAGCTTTACCCTTGTGGGTGTCTTTCCCTGTCTCTTCTGCTTCTGCTCAAGCCCAAGGATAGTAAGCAGATCACGCAGAGTGGTCTTGTTCGTGATGACAGGAAGATCAATGTCGTTTTGAGCAATAATCATGTTTTCCATAATCGTTCCTTTCCGCAAGGAACGCATCGGCGGCAGATGCCCACAGCGCAGACCGCAATACCAAAAAGGCACGCAGGCAGCAGATGTTCGTGAGGGTACAGTTATCCCTATCATCCCGACTGTATAACCATACCTGTCCGGGAGTAGCTTTTGTATTCCTCTGTGAGCATCTGTCCGCCAGTGCGCGCCCTGACTAACAAATGTAATAGTTTACTTGAAGGTTATTTGATCACACCGTCCGCGGTGTCAGTGTAGCAGTTATCAGTCATGTCACCGTTGCCCGTGTACTTACGGAATCCGGCGGCAGTGAAAACAAGAACTTTTATTCCGCACTTTTGTGCCTCCTTGATCTCAGCAGACATTCCACTGCTGATTCTCGGACTTATGATCCACAGCTCGTCACAGCTTCTCAGAGCCTTCAGCCCCAGCTCCATGCCGAGCGCACGCTCAACCTCGTCATCATCGTTCAGGAACTGCGGGTAGTAGAGATGCGGTACAATCGGGTCACAGCCACGCAGTGCGGCGAATGTAGCTACATCCTTTGCGAGCTTCAGATTGTCGATCAGCTCGTTTGCGCGGAGGATAGGATTGGTGGAAACGGGACGGAGCGGGCTGCAGATGTAAACGTGCTTCTGAGTATTGTTCTGGTCTTTCATAGTGATTACTTCCTTTCAGATAAACGATTTAACTGGTTCGGGCGGCATAAAAATAGCCGGGTGCATACGAAGGGAGAACATACAGCTATAAACCATACATCTTGTGCTTATGGATATAGTTAGATCATATAGCCACAAGACATAGCTTTGTATGAACTTCCATCTGCCGTATGCATCCGGCAAAGGGTGTGCTATGTCAGAGAAGTCAACGCACTCAAATTTTGTAACCCCATGAAAAATTGCACAAAAGACGATATCGGAGTCTCTGGTACGACCTAACCGAATCTGATCAGTTTCCTTTTCGATCTGCCAACATTCTCAAAACATCCGAATCTACGCTGCTTTCAAGAGATTTGTTGTGCGCTTGTCTCTCTGACTTTCAGGAGGTTGTCCCCCTTACAAGTATTAGTTTACCAGAAAATTTCGATCTTGTCAGTCACCCCACGGGGGTTACATTTTTTCGAGGACACTTTTTTCAACACAACGTAGAATCGAGAAAAATCGCATGCGATTTGTCCACTAGTGGCGTACAGTTTCAAAAAGCACGTAGAATCGGCGAAAAAAATGTAACCCCCTGGGGGTTACAAAATTGGGTATCAACTTTTTCAAGTTCGTCATTTTGCACAAATAACGAATCCGTGTTCAGGGCATAAAAAAAGACCAGCAGCATTGCGCTACTGGTCAACAAATCAATTCAAATCTATTTCTCTCAGCAAGCCAACTGACAGTCAGCCATGCCCTCTGTGTTCATACCTTCATTGAGAGCCGGGTAATTATGCGCAATCAGGATCTCATTGCGTCTGGCGATAGAAATAGCACCCTCAGCACTGATAAAAGACCGATACAGAGCATCTACACCAGAACGTTTCAGAGGATGTGCTGCCACTGCAATCAGGTCAAGGCTAACATCCATTCTCATTCCGAGGACTACGCAGATACCCACTACACGAGCTACAGGCATTTCTTTTTCCTTCAGCCACGCATTAACAGTTTTTCTGGCCACGCCCAGATGACTCGCCAGCACATCCTGTGTCACTCCCATTGCCTTCATAGCGATCTTGACAGCTTCGCTGGCATTATCCTCTGGGAAACTTGCCGCCAACGCACACCAACGATCAGAACAATCGCTGTATGCAGTATTTTCTTTCTTACGTGTTGCAGCATCAGGCTCTGCGCTGAACGAATATCCATTGTAGTATTCATCGCGCTTATCTGCCTTCGCCGCAGCACCAAAGACATAATCGATCTTGGAGTCTCTGGTAATCATGCGGAAGGAAAGGCTGCACTCTGCGATATTTTTTCGTGCGTAGGGCGTGAGATAGCGTCTGAAGTGCGAGTCCATTTGAACGTACTGCGGCTCATCCAGAACATAGTGACCTTCGAGATACACATATTTGCAGCTCTCGATGATCCTAGCAAATTCCTCAGAGCGCAGATACAGCTCTCTCGCTGCCTCGGCATCGATATAATAAACAACGCCGTCTCTTCTCTGCGGACCTGCGCAGAAGTCAGGCACTTTCTTCTTGCCGCCCACAAAGTTCCAGATGTCGTTTGCTTCCTTGATACCGACTTCTACCATTCTAATCTTGCTCATCTGTTTGGATGTATCGAATGTGGCAGACAGTCGGTTCATGAGCCAGTTCAGATTCTCCGTGGTCCTCCTGCCACCGCAAAGGGCGAGCAAGCGTGCGCACTCCTGACGAACCATGCTTTCTTCCATCATGAAATATGGTGTCATTTTTTCAGCCTGCCACTCCATCCATTTCAAGTGATCTCGCTCTGCGGCTGTTTCCAGCTTCATTGCATAGGAGGTACTTCTATCATTGGCAATTCTGTCGGTATAGCTGTAGTCAAGGTTCCCTGCCATCATCTGGAGCATGAAGAACGGCAGATGCAGATATACATGAAGGCACTCGTGGATAAGGGCTGAATTGCGATCCCAATCCTCCTCGATATAGTCCATGTTGATAACGATATCTCCGGCTTTGAACTCAACCGGCTCTCCCTCAAAATCGAGTGTCTTTTTATCTGCGAAATAGATCTGCCCTCTGATGCCGTTTTCTCCGAGCCACTCCTCACGCACTTTGAGCTTCATGCCGGGGTATTTGCTGTTCAGCCAGTCGCTCATTCGCTCCACAAGTTCATCGCCGTCAATAGCCGTAGGTTTTTCAAGAGCCTCCGGATACACCTCACTCAGCATTCTACGGATAAGTCTCGGAAAATCCTTTCTCCAGATGATAGGGCGGAGATAGCTTGTGGTTCTCCATGTTTTCTGCATTGTGATGATGTCAGGCGCACAAAGAACTGCAGGTTTTACATACGGACCGCTGCAAGTCTTGACACCTGTTTTGCCGTACAGGTCCAAGACATAGCGGAGGCGGTAGGTGAGGTGTCTGCTCACATCTCTGTAAGTCAGCAGAGGGTTGTTAGGGCTATCGTATTCGTAGCTACAATCATTACTTTCTGCAGGATACCTGACTGATATCTTAACATCCATAATGATATCGACCTTGAAATCGTCAAGCCGCTGATCCCACGAGCTTTCGACTCTCATGAATTGGCTGCTCTCATATCTCACGCCGATTGCATCAGGCTCGTCCAAAGCCTGCACAACATCCTCCGGATAAGTGCGAATCGCACAGCAGACAGCCTGCGCAAAATCCTCGTGGATGTTGTTCTGAAGAACATCGACCACGCTATGCAGCTTGTGGATGCTGTTCGCATCGACATTCAGATCGGGGGAAGATGTCGGTACCATAACAATTATTCTTCTCCCGTCCACCTCCACCACATCGGAGGTGTATCCCTCATGATAACCGTGGTCGATACCTCTCTCCGACTGTCGCCCAAGTCCTGCTGCGGAGATCTGTCCACCAAAAAGCCTGTCCAACTCCGCAATTTCCAGCATATTGCTATGCTGATAAAGATACTTCAGCTCCTCCTTCGATACGAACAGTCCAAGAACCAAACGAACCTTGATATTCTGTGCGTCCACCTGCTTTGTGGGTACTGACTTCTTTCCTCTTTTCTTGGCTCTTTTCTCTTCTCTCAGGCGCTCCTCCTGCTCGATGATGTCGTTGATATCCGGATACTCATAAGAGTCCTGCGTCCAGTCCCAATAGCCTCTCTGTGTCGTTACATGAAAATTTGACCTCATTTGATCAGATACCCCCTCTGATTATAATGCACTTATTATGATTGCCATGATAGTGTATTGATTGAAGTCTGTCTTTCTCTGTGTTCTTGTAATATCTATATCATTAGTTTCCTATTATATCTCTATCGTGAGGAGTTGTCAGTATTTTGACCGGCAGCCTGTCCTGTCACACACCTTAAGACGGACGCACTGCACCCGCCTTCGGTCTCATTTCCCTGTAGGCGGAATACCAACAGGCTTATTATATCACACTCTCAAACGAATTGCAAGTATAATTCAATGTTGACAAAACAGCGATTGTGTGCTATAATGTAGTCAAAGATGCATAGCCTACGCCACTTTTCGCATTTCTAACGTTTTCAGCGTTGAAAAGTCTTTGATAAACTTTGTAGGGTTGCACAGATTTCAAGAAGAATATTTGTTCGTTTTGATAATTGACAATCTCAGGTTTTGTTAAAAGGGAGAGACTTGTAATGAAACAGTGCAAAAAATCAAACATCATAGTCCCGCAGAGTGGCAAGGAGATGGCAGGGAAGAAGAGTAATATCTCTGATCCTGCCCACCGCAAGGACGCACACGCTGTCGGAGGTCGTATCAAATACTACAGAGAGCGTCTGAAATTAGATCAGAAAGTGATCGCGGAAAAGATCGGCGTGACCTCAAATGCTATCAGCAACTGGGAAAACGGAAGAACACGCCCGGATTTCAGCGTTGTTCCTAGGCTCTGCGAAGCCCTCGACATCACGCTGTACGAACTGTATGGCATTGATAATAAGCAGGATACCTATACTGATAAGGAAAAGTCTATGGTGGAGCGATACCGTGGACTGTCGCATCCGCATCAGCTTGCAATGGACAGCTTGCTATCCTCGCTCGAAGCGGCAGAGACTGTCGGCA
>Ga0255345_1003142_pt1 | contig 19685 bp, 18 predicted proteins | sample wastewater_treat_6_FD_192415 | JGI IMG/M metagenome (GOLD analysis project Ga0255345, IMG submission 192415) | Wastewater microbial communities from Lulu Island WWTP, Vancouver, Canada - plant20 | ecosystem: Engineered > WWTP > Wastewater > Unclassified | place: Canada: Vancouver, British... | reverse complement strand
TATTCTCTACAAACATGAGAATGTTTTTGCATGGAGCTGTTGTTTAAATGGATAGTAATGATTTGAAGTTTATGAAAGAGGCTTACTCTCTGGCTCAAGAAGCTGCCACTATGGGAGAGATTCCCGTGGGTGCGGTCGTAGTTCGCGAAGGAGAAATAATAGGGCGGGGTTTTAACAGACGCCTAATAGATAACTCTCCCTTTGCTCATGCAGAAATGCTGGCAATGAGCGAAGCTGCAAAGAGCATTGACAGTTGGCGATTTGATGACTGCACTCTATATGTAACTTTGGAGCCCTGTGTAATGTGTGCCGGAGCGGCCGTTCAATGCCGTATGAAAAAGATAGTCTATGCTTCTAGAGATCCAAAAGCTGGTGCTGCGGGGACACTTTATGATATTCCAAGAGACAAGCGACTTGCTTATAACTGTTTGGTAGAGGAAGGCATACTGAAAGAGGAATGCTCCAAAATGCTTCAGGATTTCTTTCACAAAAAACGTAAAAAGAGATTATAATTTTTGACAGTGATAATCTGATAGTATATAATGCCTAAGTTAAATTCCCCAAACTGGAGGGGTGGCCGAGTGGTCGAAGGCGGACGACTCGAAATCGTTTTGACGGTGATGAGCCGTCACGTGGGTTCAAATCCCACCCTCTCCGCCAGAAGTATACATATTCAAATACATGCGGAGAGTTGTCCGAGAGGCCGATGGTGAACGGTTGGAAACCGTTTGCGGTGATGAGCCGCCAGAGGTTCGAATCCTCTACTCTCCGCCATTTTTCTTAACTTCTTGTACAATATTTATGGAATTTCCATTATAATGGACACATGATTACTCTTTTATATCCCTACAACTATTTAAATAATTAAAAGATAAGGCTGAGCATTAAGTTAACCGGACAGACGTTTTTTGTGTTTTGCTGCTTTCACTTATGTGAGAAAAGAGGATAAAAGATGTTTCCTATTGAAAAAATTAATGAAATATTAAGGCCTTATTCTTTGCCTGAAGAACTTTTTGATATGTATAGAATTGTAGACCCAATTACACATAAAGAATTAGGTTTGACGCCTGAAGGTGAATTGTTTGAGACTGGAAAATCCTGCCACGATATATGGGAGCGTGGTGGTCCTTGTCAGAACTGCGTATCCGCTCACACCTGCAACGAACAAAAACAGTATTTTAAAATGGAGTTCATTCATGACACAGTCTATTTAATATTTTCCGTGCCCATTCATTTAAATGGAGATAAATATTCTCTTGAGATTGTAAAAGACGTAACAGACAGCATGTTTATTGCAAACAAATTCAATAATGATAAAACTGAAGCCGTAAAAGTGATAGATAAGTTCAACGCAATTGCGGTTCGAGATATTCTTACCGGACTTTACAATAAAAAATATGCGTTGGATCAGTTGCAGAAGTATTTGTCAGATGATAATACCGTCTTTATTTCAGCTATTACTGTAGATATAACTGGCCTGTTGTCTATAAATAACAATTATGGACATGCCATGGGAGATAAGGTGCTAAAAAGAGTGTCGGCCATCCTGTTTAGTTTGGTCGAACCGCCTACAAGTTTCGCAGTACGTCTAGAAAGTGATAATTTTGCTCTCTTTTATCAAAATGAGTATCTTAAAGAAGTAGAAACAGTAATGAAAAAAATAAAAGATTTAGTAAGGTCTTTAGTTTTTGAGAAAGATGGAGAGTCTTTTGGCGTTTCAGTTAAAACAGATCTTGTTGCACGCGATCAGGATGAGTCGGCAGAAAAGTATTTCAACAGGTTACAGGAGAGTACAAAAAAACAATAAGCATAAATAAATAGTCCATTAAGTAGAAGTACTTGCAATAAGCATAGAAGTAATGATATACTGATGGGCGGTGAATATCACACACAGATGTCGATCGCGGAACAGTTGCCTTAGGGTCGTTCAACGAGAAGAAGCATCTGGAGGAAAAAACAGGGGGAATAAAAATGGCAGTAGTAAGCATGAAACAGCTTCTTGAATGTGGTGTGCATTTTGGACATCAGACAAGACGCTGGAATCCGAAAATGAAACCTTACATTTTCACAGAACGAAACGGCATTTACATCATTGACCTTCAGAAGACGGTCAGAGGCCTCGAAAGAGCGTACGATTTCATACGTGAAGTATCCAAGCAGGGCGGCAACGTTCTTTTTGTAGGTACAAAACGTCAGGCTCAGGATGCAATCCAAGAACAGGCAATCAAAAGTGGACAGTTTTATATAACACAGCGTTGGCTAGGCGGTATGCTTACCAACTTTGATACTATCCGCAGCCGTGTTGCACGTATGGTTGAGATCCAGCAAATGGAACAAGACGGTACAATCAACAAGTATCCTAAAAAAGAGATAGTACAGCTACAGAAACAGCTTGCAAAGCTTGAAAAATATCTCGCGGGAATAAAAGAGATGAAGTCTCTCCCCGATGCAATTTTCGTTATAGATCCCAGACGTGAAACAATCGCTATAGCAGAAGCTCATAAATTGGGTATTCCTGTTGTCTCAATAGTTGACACAAACTGTGATCCTGATTTTATCGACTATCCCATTCCAGGCAACGATGACGCAATAAGAGCCATTGAGCTTATTGTCGGTCTCATGGCAGATGCAGTAATAGAAGGCCGCCAGGGAGTTGACGCAAAAGCTAGTGAGACTATAGCTGAAGATTCAGTTGAAGAAGAAACCGAAGTAGCTGACGAACAGCCGGTTGTACCGGAAGCACTTGACGCAGTTATTGAGGATGAAGATAAAACGACAGTAAAAGTTTTAGAAGAACAAAAGGGTTGGAAGGAGAAAAATTAGTATGGCTGAAATTACAGCAGCACTTGTATCTGAACTTCGTGCACGTACATCTGTCGGTATGATGGATTGTAAAAAAGCTCTCGTAGAATGTATGGGAGATATCGAAAAGGCAGTAGATTTGCTTCGCGAAAAAGGACTTGCCAAGGCAGCAAAAAAAGCTGGTCGCAGTGCATCACAGGGAGCAGTCTTTAGCTATATTCACAATACCAATAAGCTTGGTGTTCTTCTTGAGCTCAATTGTGAAACAGACTTTGTCGCACGCACCGATGAATTTAAAAAACTCGGCAACGAGATAGCATTGCATATAGCTGCATCAAATCCTACATATATTAAGCCGGAAGATGTGCCTGCAGATGTTTTGGAGCGTGAGAGAGAAGTGATTAAGGCTCAGGCTCTTGAAGAGGGGAAACCTGAAAAGATGCTTGAAAAGATTGCCGAAGGCCGCATTAACAAATTTTACGAAGAGAACTGTCTATTAGAACAGCAGTACGTTCGTAATCCAGATTTGAAGATTAAAGATCTTCTCATAGAAAACATATCAAAAATTGGCGAGAATATGCAAGTCGGACGTTTCGCCCGCTTCTCGATAGAAGCTTAGTTAAATATTTAAAGCGAGGGAATTTTCCCTCGCTTTTTTTCTAACCAAAATCATAATAGAGAGGGATCTGTTAAATGGAATTCAAGTATAAGAGAGTGCTGCTAAAGCTTTCCGGAGAAATACTCGCGGGCGATGCTAATTTCGGTCTAGATTATGACGCTATCAATGGGATTTGCGAGCAGATTGTTGAAGTGGCAAAAGAGGGCGTAGGCATAGCCATGGTGGTTGGCGGCGGCAACATAATACGAGGCTCACAGGCGACAGGGATTGAACGTGCTCAAGCGGACTATATGGGTATGCTTGGAACAGTAATAAACGCTCTTGCACTTCAAGATACACTAGAAAGAATGGGACAGCCGACAAGGGTTCAATCTGCAATTGAGATGAGACAGGTTGCGGAAACAGTGATAAGAAGGCGTGCCATTCGACATTTGGAGAAGGGACGAATAGTAATATTTGCTGCAGGAACTGGTTCTCCCTATTTTTCAACAGATACAACGGCGGCACTCAGAGCTTCAGAAGTAGGAGCCGACTGTGTCTTGAAAGCAACTAAAGTTAATGGTATATATAATAAGGACCCCGAGTCTTATCCTGACGCAAAGTGTTATGCAAAGATCTCTTATATAGATGCAATAACGAAACAGCTTAAAATAATGGACGCAGCGGCATTTTCCCTGTGTCAGGACAATAAAATTCCCATTATCGTCTTTGATGTATTAAAAAAAGGCAATCTGCGCAAACTACTGCTTGAAGGGGAATGTGTGGGTTCAATAGTTACAGACGAGTCTTTATAAGAACTAAAATAAATAGGGAGTGATATTAATGCCTCAGAATTTGTTTGGCGAGATTAAAACACGAAACGAGAAAACACTGGAGCATTTGAAAGGTGTCCTGCAAGGGATTCGTACCGGGAGGGCACATACAGGATTGGTGGAAGACATAAAGGTTGATTATTTTGGTACTCCTACTCCTATCAAGAATATGGGGTCGGTGAGTGTGCCTGAAGCCAGACAAATCCTTATAACACCCTGGGATAAAACTGCGATAAGCATTATAGAAAAAGCAATTCATATGTCTTCACTCGGTATTAATCCTCAGAATGACGGAGAATCAATTCGTCTAAATCTCCCAGAGTTAACTCAGGAGCGCAGAGTTGATTTGGCAAAGATAGTGAACAAAGAAGCAGAAGAAGCTCGTATTTCAATACGTAACACCCGTCGAGATGTTATTGAGAGCTTAAAGAAGATGGAAAAAGCAGGAGATATAACGGAAGACGATTTGAAAAAGTATCAAAAAGATGTACAAGATCATACCGATTCTTATATTGAGAAAATAGACGGGATGGCATCGAATAAAGAAAAAGAAATAATGGATATTTAATTAAATAGCTGATATTTTAATGACACAAAGGAGACGGTGTATCCGTCTCCTTTGTGCTATTATGAGCCTTAAGAGCATAAACATGCTGTTTTAAAGGGGAGTTTTAAAGACTTGAGAGAGCTTGATTTTTTAAGGCTGATTGAATCAATAGGCGGCAAAGTATATGTGGTCGGAGGATGGGTGCGGGATAAGATTATGAACTGTGAGCCCTGCGACAAAGATTATGCTGTCGTCGGAGTTGAGGAGTCCTCTTTTGTAGAGAAGTTTCCTGAAGCAAAAAAAATAGGCAACTCTTTTCCCGTCTTTACTTTGGATATAGAAGGAGAACAGCGTGAAGTCGCCTTTGCTCGTACTGAAGTTAAAACGAGTTCAGGCTATACTGGATTTTCTGTGTTATTTAGCCCGGATGTGACTATTGAAGAGGATCTTTATAGGCGAGACACTACGATGAATAGTATGGCATGGGATCTCCGAACATCTTCTCTTATTGATCCATACTTCGGCAGCCGCGACATAAAGAATAAAATAATCCGTGCCACTTCTGAACATTTCATGGATGATCCGGTAAGGGCGTTACGGGCGGCTAGGCAGTCTGCACAGTTTGGGTTTGAAATCGAAGCAAGAACTCTTGAAATGATGTCCTTTTGTGCAAGAGAGCTTTCAGAGGAACCAAAAGAAAGAATAATAAAAGAGATGGCCATCGCATTAGCTACGAATAAGCCTTCTCTTTATTTTAGGATTTTAGAAAAAAGCAACCTTTTAAACGTCGTTTTTCCTTATCTGTCAAAATTAGCAGAGCAAAGAAGGGCTAGAAAGGATAATTTCGAGAAATACAATTTTGAAAGTGCAATGTTGATTTTGGATGAAACGGCAAGGCAGAATTCGAGAGTTGAGGTGCGTTTTGCAGCACTCATAGCAGCTATTTCAAATGTTGTGGCAGAAAGAGAAGCCTCATTACAGAACTATGATTTTGGAATAGAAGGGCTGCAGTTATTGAACGAAATAAACAATACAATGACTTTGCCAAAACTTTGGTATAAATGTGCCGATTTCACAATAAAAGGACTGAATAGGGTTTACAGGATAACAGAAGCGGATGAAATAGTGGATTTCTTGATACGTCTGTCAAAAAATCCGATAGGACATGATGGGTTTTTAGCAGTTATGAGAGCATTAAATCCAAAGGAAAATATCGACTTCGTGACAAATTATGAAAAATATATGAAAGCGATCTCATCAGCCCGAAATTATAAAATCCCAGAAGGGTTAAAAGGAGCAGAAATTGGTGAATGGGTACGCCAAAGAGAAGTTGAAGCTTACAAAGAGCTAGTTTAAAAAGAGTTTGTTTTTCAGGTAGGGATATCGCAATTTAAGTCTATTATTTTATTAATTTGGGCGGGAAAATACCCCATCGAACCCCTCGATTTATTTGACTAAGCTTTATATTTATGATATAACTTTTCAAATCTATTAGAATACAGTTGTTTATAAATAGTATCGAGAGCTCGATATTTTTTTTAACAAAAAATTAGAGTTTTCTAAATATTAAAAAACATTAATTTACTAAAATTTAATATTACTAAAATAAATGAACTATATTTTATAGAAGAACGACCGTAGTATTAGATGCATGGGTCGTTTATTTTATTAGGAAAAGGAGTGTTCTCATATGACTTTTAAAGCCATAAAGGAGCCGGGGCCGAACTACTTTAAGGAGCAGTTCCCCTTTGACGAGATACCGAAAATAAAATTTATTAACGCACAGCATGCACTTGATATTCCGGATGATATCTGGATTACTGATACTACATTTAGAGACGGTCAACAGTCATTGCGACCAATGTCAGTGGAAGAGATTACCACCCTTTTTGACTATATGCACAAGCTGGACAATGATTCAGGAATAATAAGGCAAACAGAATTTTTTCTTTACACCGACAAAGATAGAGCGGCTCTCAAAGAGTGTATGGATAGGGGATACAGATATCCGGAGATTACATCTTGGATAAGAGCCAATAAAGCTGATCTTGAGTTGGTAAAAGAACTGGGCATAAAAGAGACAGGCATGCTTATGTCTATTTCAGACTATCATATATTCCATAAACTTGGCATGAGTAGACAGGAAGCTATGAATCATTATCTGGATTTAGCAGAAGAAACCTTAAAAAATGGTATAATACCCAGATGCCATCTTGAGGATGTTACAAGAGCGGATTTTCCTGGCTTTGTAGTGCCCTTGGCCTCTAACCTTATGGAACTTTCAGAAAAGTATGGAATGCAAGTAAAGATAAGAGCGTGTGACACGCTGGGCATCGGTGTGCCATTTTCATATGCAGCACTGCCGAGATCTGTACCTGCTATTGTGAAGTGTCTGAGAGAAGAGTGCGGAGTTCCGGCTGAGTCGATAGAGTGGCATGGTCATAATGACTTCAATAAAGGAGTAGTAAATGCCACTGCTTGTTGGTTGTATGGAGGTTCTTCAGCAAACTCAACTCTAATGGGGATAGGAGAAAGAACGGGGAACTCTCCGTTGGAATCAATGATATTTGAGTATGCTCAGATAAGAGGAAATACGAAAAAAATGAACCTTAAAATAATTTCTGAGGTAGCTAAGTACTTTGAAAATGAGATCGGACTTACAATTCCTCCGAAAGCTCCATTTATAGGAAGCGAGTTTAATTTAACCAAAGCTGGTATACATGCCGACGGATTGTTAAAGCACAAAGAGATATACAACAGCTTTGATACAGAGAAAATATTGGATAAAATACCTTTGGTGTCAATTAACTCCTATTCTGGCTTGGCGGGAATAGCAACTTGGATAAATAGTTATTACAAATTGCCTGAGGAGAGTAAACTAGGTAAGGCGGACAGCAAAATAGTTCCCCTAAAAGCTTGGATTGACAAAGAATATGAAGGTGGCAGGACTACCTGTATAAAAAATAGGGAGTTAAGAGCACTGGTTGAAAAACATTTGCCACATATTCTACTTTCAAGTGCTCGTGAGCACAAAAAAACTAAATGTAGTTAGATAAAAGTTGGGGGCAGAAGTATGAAGTTGACAGTAGCTGAGAAAGCAATAAAAAATCATATCGTGTCAGGTGATATGACAGAGAAAAGTGAAATTGCGTTAAGAATCGATCAGACTTTGACGCAAGATTCGACCGGGACTATGGCATATTTACAGTTGGAAGCTATGGGAGTCGATAGAGTAAAAACAAAAAAGTCTCTTGCATATATTGATCATGGCATGCTTCAAGCAGGTCCGGAAAATGCTGATGATCACCTATTTATTCAAACAGTGGCAAAAAAACATGGAGTTTATTTTTCTAAACCGGGAAATGGCATATGTCATCAAGTTCATCTGGAGAGATTTGCCGTTCCGGGGGAGACGTTGCTCGGTTCGGACAGCCACACTCCTACTGCCGGAGGTATAGGAATGTTGGCAATAGGAGCCGGTGGGTTGGATGTCGCCATTGCCATGGCAGGCGGAGAATATTATATTAATATGCCCAAAATTGTCGGAGTTGAGCTGAAGGGCGAATTGAATCCGGCAGTATCAGCTAAAGATATAATTCTTGAAGTTTTGAGAAGATGCGGTGTAAAAGGCGGCTTAGGCAGAATTTTCGAATATTGGGGAGAGGGAGTAAAAACTTTGTCCGTACCCGAGAGAGCCACTATTACAAATATGGGTGCGGAATTGGGTGCGACCACTTCAATTTTCCCGTCTGATGAAAGAACTCATGAATTTTTAAAGTTACAGGGGCGTGAAAAGGATTATAAAGAGATTTTAGCCGATGAGGGAGCTCATTATTCGGAAAGCATTGTAATAGATTTAAACGCACTTGTGCCGTTGGCTGCCTGTCCTCACAGTCCGGGCAGCGTAGTTCCCGTTACTGAATTAGAAAATAAAAAAATTAATCAGGTGGCAATCGGCAGCTGTACTAACTCTTCATATGTTGATTTAATGAAAGTAGCAAAAATTTTAAAAGGGAAAACAGTGGCAGAGCATGTGTCTCTGGTAATATCTCCCGGTTCTAAACAGGTTTTAAACATGTTGGCCGAGAATGGTTCACTTGCGGATCTCATAGATGCCGGAGCGAGGATTTTGGAATCAGGTTGCGGCCCTTGTATAGGGATGGGACAGGCACCAAACACTGATGCCGTGAGTCTCAGAACATTTAACAGGAACTTTAAGGGAAGATCAGGTACTGTATCTGCAAATGTCTATCTTGTCAGTCCGGAAGTTGCTGCTGTTTCGGCATTGGCCGGATATGTTGTAGATCCACGCAATCATGTCCCTGATTTAAACATTCCTATGCCTGATAAATTCTTGGTAAATGATAATTTAGTTATCGAACCGGCAAGTACAACGGAAGAAGTGGAAGTCATAAAAGGTCCCAATATAAAGGAATTCCCACTGGGGAAAGAGCTTGAAGATGACATCAATGGCAAGGTTCTGATAAAAGTTGAAGATGACATAACAACAGATCATATTATGCCCTCAACAGCAAAACTCCTGCCTTTCAGATCAAACATTCCCTATCTTTCGGATTACTGTTTGACTCCCTGTGATGCGAACTTTCCAAAGAGAGCCAAAGAGCATGGCGGAGGCTTCGTGGTTGCCGGAGAAAATTATGGACAGGGCTCCAGCAGAGAGCACGCTGCGCTTGTGCCTCTTTATTTGGGAATTAGAGCCGTTCTTGCAAAGTCCTTTGCGAGAATTCACAGACAGAATTTGATTAACAATGGAATTATTCCTCTCCTGTTTGACGATAAAGAAGACTATACAAAAATAGATCTCCTTGATGATTTGGAGATAGCTAACATAGACGAACAGATAAATAATGACCATATAATTGTAAGGAATGTCACAAAAAACGTTGAATACAAGTTCAACATTGACATAACCGAAAGACAGAGAGATATGCTGAAAATGGGCGGACTTCTAAATTTCATAAAAAAACAAAACAGAGATAAATCAGCACAGGGAGTGAAGTAAATGTCTCATGATATCGTACTGATTCACGGGGATGGGATTGGGGAAGAGGTAATATCATCCGCGGCAAAGATTATTGAGGCAGCAGGCGTTAATGTTAACTGGGACATATCAGAGATGGGAGAAGGAGCTATCGCAACTTGTGGGTCACCTCTCTCCGGTGAATTAATAGCTAAGATCAAAGAGAAGAAAATAGCGTTAAAGGGTCCCACTACGACACATGTCGGGAAGGGGTTCAGGAGTGTAAACGTTGCTCTCAGAAAAGAGCTGGATCTGTATGCAAACGTGCGCCCGATCAAGTCTTTTTCAGGAGTGAAAGCCCTTTATGATGATATAGATTTGGTTATAGTGCGAGAGAATACAGAGGGTCTTTATTCCGGTGTCGAACATATGGTGGGTGAAGATGCTGCTGAAGCAATAAAAATAATAACCAGAAAAGCTAGTGAAAGAATATGCAGACACGCATTTGAGCTTGCGAGAATTCAGAATAGAGAGAAGGTCACTTTAGTTCATAAAGCTAATATTATGAAGTTAAGCGACGGACTTTTTCTAGATTGTGGTCGAAAGATAGCAAAAGAATATAGCGACATAAAATTTGAAGATGTAATAATTGATGCCATGTGTATGAAGTTGGTTCAAACTCCTCAGGAATATGACGTTATAGTTGCTCCGAATCTTTACGGAGATATACTTTCAGATTTGACGGCTGGTCTTATTGGAGGATTGGGTTTTGCACCGGGGGCAAATATAGGAAAAGAGATTGCCGTTTTTGAACCGGTTCACGGTACTGCACCAGATATCAAGGGTAAAAATATGGCTAATCCGACTTCCGCTATTCTGTCGGGGATCATGATGTTAAGGCATATCAAAGAAAATGAAAGCGCTGACAGAATTGAAAGAGCACTAAAAAGAACTTTGGAGATTAAAGAGTGCAAGACTTGCGATTTGGGCGGGAAGCTCACCACGGACGAATATACGGATTTAATAATAAAAAACTTGGACTAATAGAAAACAATTTAAAAAATTAACACTATATAACAAAAGCCCCACATTCGTGTTGAATGCGGGGCTTTTTATTTTTAGGGTTATTAAAGTTCTTCTAAGAACTCTTTAAGTCGCGACATTCCCTCTTTTATATTTTCCATTGAAGTCGCATAGGAAATTCTAATGAATCCGGGTGCGTAGAATGCGGTTCCCGGTACGACAGCGACAAATTCCTTTTCCAATAATTTATCGCAGAATTCAAGGTCGTCCGATATGGGGCAGTCGCGTACGTCTACAAAAACATAGAACGCTCCCTCCGGATCTTTAACTTTTACATGTGGCATTGAACGAATGAGGCTAAGTATTACTTGTCTTCTCTCCGTGAAAGCCTCAAGCATGTTTTTAATATCTTCTTCGCCGCCTTTGATTGCTCCGTAAGCTGCCCACTGTGCGATTGATGAGGCATTGGAAGTTAAGTGGTCCTGTAAAGTGCCCATTTTTGATATAACCGCCTTGGGGCCTAAGGCATAACCTATTCTCCAGCCTGTCATGGCATAAGCTTTGCTGGTTCCGTTGATGATTATTACTTTGTCCCTAAGATCGGGAGCTACGGTTAAAATATTCACATGTTTTGCAGGTTCATATGTAAGACGTTCATATATTTCGTCAAAAATAATCCAAAGGTCATTTTCTCTGACAAAGTCAGCAATCATTTTCATGGTTTTTTCGTCATAAACTGCTCCGGATGGATTTGAAGGAGAGTTTAAAATTATACCTACTGTTTTTGGAGAAAGAGCGTTTTGTAGGGCTTCTTTAGTCGGGATAAGATCGGTTGTAATGGTGTCTACCAAAACTTCTTTTCCACCTGTCAAATGAAGCTGCTCAACGTAGCTTACCCAGGAGGGGGCAAAGAGCAATACTTCGTCATCCGGATCTACAAGTGTCTGTATGGCTTCGTAAAGAATGGGTTTTGCTCCCGATGAAACAATGACTTCAGAGACTTCATAGTCTAGGTTAAAGCGTTTTTTATAGTAATTGCAAATTTCCTTGCGAAGTTCTGTTATTCCTGAACTTAGAGTGTAGTGTGTTTCACCTCTGTTTATAGCGTCTATGGCAGCATTTAAAGCGCTTTTTGGGGAGTCGAAATCGGGTTCTCCCAAACTGAATGAAATTACCGGTTTGCCTTCACTTTTGAGTGCACTTGCTTTCGCAGCGACACCCATTGTGGCAGAAGGAAGTATGGAAAGTATTCTTTTTGATAGCTTCATTTTTTCTCCTCCATCTATTTTATTTAAGAATTATAACAAACAATTATATGCTTGAAGTGATAATAGTCAACATGCATAAGATTTTTCAAATTAACTTTCCACACAAATCAGTTCTTCGGCCTATCGTTTTTTATTGGAAAATGTTAAACTAATATTAGTTAAGATACTACTATACCCAAGTGGGCAGAATGGAGGAGTTGCTATGGATACACGTTTTGTCATGCGTAGCGTAAAGTTGCCGGGGGAACTGAAAGAATACATGGAGAAGAAGGTTGGGAAGCTCGAGAAGTTTTTTGATAAGATACTTGGTACACAGATAGCACTTAACTTCAAACGCGGCATGTATGTAGTTGAAATAACTTCTAATATAAATGGAGTGGTAATGAGAGGGGAAGATTATGCCCCCGACTTACGACAAGCTTTCGATAAAGCGTTAAAAAATATAGAGCGTCAAGTAAAGAAACATAAGGATTACCTTACCGAAAAAGTCAGAATGAAAGTGCAAGATATTTCCTTTGATATAGATCCCGAGCTCTTCTCAGTCGCAGAAGATGAGGTCGAACCTCACAAGGGAATTGTAAAGATTAAAAAGTTTAATGTAGGGGTAATGACAGCAGAAGAAGCAACAAGACAGATGGATCTTCTCGGTCATAATTTCTTTATTTTTAAGAATGATGATACGGGAGATATCAATGTTGTATATAGACGCGAATCCGGAGGTTATGGACTACTGGAGCCAAATTAGAAGTAAACTTTTCTCAAAAGGAGCCAATTGGCTCCTTTTTTTATGCTCTTATAAAACTAATTTCATTTTGCTTTAGTTGTGCTTAATAAAAAATTAAAAACTGGTAAAATATAGGAAGTATTTTTTTGAGGATGATTGATTGATGACAAACAGTTTTGTAGAATCTTTGAACCCGAAACAAAAAGAAGCCGTCGTTTATTGCGATGGTCATGAACTTGTTTTAGCGGGAGCAGGTAGCGGAAAGACCCGTGTACTGACAACTAAAATAGCTTATTTGATTGATGAGAAAAATATTTTGCCATGGCGTATTTTAGCTCTTACTTTTACAAACAAAGCAGCAAAAGAGATGAGAGGTCGAGTCGAGAAACTACTGGGTTCGAATCTTAAGGGGATGGAAGTCTCAACATTCCATGCCTATGGTCTGAGATTTTTGCACAGATACGGAGACGCTCTGGAAGAACTTGGATATTCGCGTAATTTTGTAATTTTTGATAGAAGTGATGTTAAGACTATTTTAAAGAAGATATATAGAGATATGGATATAGATCCGCAGAAATTGAATATAGGTGAGGCCATTGAGATAATTTCAATGGGCAAGACAAATGCAAATCCTGTTTCGAGAGAGCCTGCAATAAGTCCCAAGTGGCGTGAAGTTTACGACCGTTATCAAAAAGAACTTTTGCGGCATAACGCGTTAGATTTTGATGATTTATTGGTTTTGCCTTTGCATATATTGGCAATCAACAAAGATGTCAGAGAAAAAGAGAGGTCTCGATTAGATTGGATTTTGGTGGATGAATATCAGGACGTAAACACCACTCAGTATCTTTTGCTCAGATGCCTTGTAGATGCAGGTCGGAAGATTATGGTGGTCGGAGATCCGGATCAATCTATATATGGTTGGCGCGGAGCCGATATGAATATGATATTAAATTTTGAGAAGGACTTTAATAATGTAAAGGTTATAATTTTAGATCAGAATTATCGTTCTACAAACAATATTTTAAGCGGAGCAAATAATGTTATAAAAAACAACAGAGAAAGATACCCAAAGGATCTTTGGACTGACTCCGGCTCAGGTCAAGCCATTAAAATCTACAGAGCTAAGAATGACTTAGATGAATCTGAATGGATAGCAAAGAAAATAGAGTCGCTAATCGATGACGGGTACGATTATAATGAAATAGCTATTTTGTATCGCATGAACGTTTTAAGTAGAGGGCTTGAACAGGCACTGTTAGAACGGACACTGCCGTATCATGTGATAAGAGGGTTGGCTTTCTATGAAAGAGCAGAGGTAAAAGATGTTCTTTCAATGATGCGTCTGGCAGTGAATCCGAGAGATACAGTTTCTCTCTCTCGTGTCGCTAATATACCCCCTAGAGGGTTAGGTAAAAAGAGCGTAGAACAGTTGACTTCCCAGCTAGCATTAATGGGTGAATTAGAACCTGAAGATATTTGGAGAGAAATAGGGAAAACAGGTGGCGGTTTAAAGGGAAAAGCAAAAACAGGAACAGAAAGCTTGGCACACGATATGATTAACATTCTTAACGATGCTTCCGATCTCCGAACCGTTGTAGAAAATATTTTATATTTAAATAAATATGAAGAGTATTTGAAAACAAAGCATACCGAGGATTGGGAATCGCGAGTAGAAAACGTTCTTGAAATACTGTCTCTAGTTCCTGAAGATGGCGATGTTGCTCAAGTGTTGACCGAGATTCCTTTATATACGGATCAGGACACGATGGTCGAGCAGTTGGACGGAATAAATCTATTGACTCTTCATGCGGCAAAGGGATTAGAATTTCCGGTAGTTTTTCTTGTTGGCATGGAGGAGGGAATCTTTCCAAGTATTCGTTCTGTTGAAGGAGAGTCTGATTTATCAGAAGAGCGTAGACTTTGTTACGTGGGAATGACACGAGCGAAAGAAAAATTATTTATGTCTTCATCTGCTAGTAGGCTTTTGTTTGGTTCAATTCAAAGAAATAGGGTTTCAAGATTTGTTGGGGAGATACCAAGTGATTATACATATATAGAAGATGCCACTTATGGAGGTACATATCGTGTTGACGATAGGTTTAACAGGCGACGTTGGCGCTGGTAAGAGCACTCTCAGCCGAGTGTTGAAAAGATTGGGAGCAACTGTTTTTGATGCCGATAGTGTGGCACGCAACTTATGGAAATTGTCGGAAGTTCGTAGAGCGGCTGAAAAACGTTGGGGCAAGGATTTCTTTAAGGACAAAAACAGTGTGGTTTATTCAAAAATAGCAAATATAATATTTAATGATGAAGATGAATATGAGTTCGTCACGAAATTACTGCATAAGCGTACTTTAGATGAATTAAAGTCTCTTATAGAAGAGAGCGATGGACTCGTAATTGTAGAGATTCCATTGCTGTTCGAATGTGGTATAAGTGATTGGTTTGACGGAATAGTGTATGTGGCTGCCGATATTGATAAAAGAAGCGAACTTATTGCCAGAAGAAATTGGAATCTAGAAGAAGTTCAGAGACGCGAAGCCAAAATGATGTCACGTGAAGAAAAGATGTCTCGTTCAGACTGGATACTGGAAAATAAGGGATCGTTAAAAGAATGGAAAGCAAAATCAAAAGAGCTTGGGAAATTGCTTTTGTCTAAAGTTTAGAAGAATCTTTGTTTTTTAAGATTTCATGCTTATTTAAAAAATATAGAATAGTTCCTCCCAAGCACGCTCCGGGAACGCTGCTAATGAGGAAAGATATAGAAAGAATAGGGAATCCCATTTTTCCACCGACTATCGGACCAAGTATGACAGCACTGACCCAAGCACCTATTATGCCGGTTCCAATTGGTTCAGCTATAAAGGATGCAATCTTGAACTTTTGAGGTAAAAATTTTGCTGTAATGCCAACAAATAAAGCACCAAAAATACTACCTGGGAAGGCAAACAGACTTCCTGTTCCAAGCATATTTCTTATTAGACTGGTGATAAATGCTGAACAGACGGCCCAGAATGGACCTAAGATTACGCCTCCTATAACGTTAATGGTATGTTGAAATGGGAAGCACTTTGTAAGGCCTACTGGGATGGATACCACGGACAATAAAACCCCTGCAGCCGCTAGAATCCCGGCTAGTATTGGTTTTTTATAGAATAATTTTGTTTTATTTATTTGAAGTATTATAAATGTTCCTCTCTTTGAATCAAGTATTTTGACTGTGATTATCCGATTAGCTAGTCTGTTTGTCAAACCAAAATAAACACACCTGTTGCAGCACTAAATATATAAGGAGAATGAAATGCGAAATCAATTAGAACTTCCTAACATGAAAATTGAGATATCGCTTATGGACGAAATTGATCTTATGGTTCTTGGCGGTCGCGAACCATCTATTAAATGGCTCAATTCTCTTTCATTTTATGATGAGTTATGGGCCGTTGACAGAGGGTTGCACCCCTGTTTGGCATCAGGCCTTCTACCGCATAAGATAATAGGCGACAAAGATAGTGCCGATATTAACTTATGGCAAAGAGCAGTGGATTCGGGCGCTGTGGAGTACAAATTCCCAAGGGAAAAAGATGCTACAGATTTCCAGCTGGCATTGGATATATTTTCAAAAGAAACGGCAGTGAAGGGGCTTTTTTTGACCGGAGCGCTGGGAGGGCGTTTTGATCATCTTTGGAGTGTAATACTGTCATTTTTGTATTATTCAGATAAGTACAGGCCTGTGGGGCTTGCCGATGAAAATGAAGGCATGATTTTCTTAATGAATGACGATAGAGCGAAAATAACTTTTAGAAATAAACCTTTGGCTTTGTCTCTCATCTCTTTTTCTGAGACGTGTCAAGGTGTATTTATAGATGGTGTTAAATGGCCTTTGTCTGATGCAGTATTGGAGTATCGAAAGCCATATAGCATAAGCAATGAAGTGTCTGAGAACTCTTCTGTCGAGGTTAAACTTGCGAAAGGACTGCTAGCAATTTATTGGGCACAAAATAGCGAAGTATAGAAATAAGGAATAAGGTACACAATAAAAGATTTAGGATAATGCTCAACTCATGATAAAATACAGTGGTGAATTTTAAGGATGTGATGTTTAATGTTTTTTGGAAGCGGAGATTTAACAAGCAAATTGGCGCAATTTTTATTGAGTTTGCCGGCAGTGCTTTGGGCAATCTCTTTTCATGAGTTTTGTCATGGATATGTTGCGATGCGTTTGGGAGATCCTACAGCAAAGCTTGATGGACGTCTCAGCCTTAATCCTTTGGACCATATTGATCCGGTAGGCGCATTATTTCTGTTGCTGTTTAGGTTTGGCTGGGCTAAACCGGTTCCCATAAATCCAAGTTATTTTAAACATCCGAAGCGGGACATGGCATTTGTAAGTTTGGCAGGCGCTGCTGGAAATCTTTTGACAGCTTTCGTCTGTATCCAACTGGTCAAGTTTTTCCCATTTCTATTTCAGAATTATGCGTTGCAGCAATTCATGCTTATAATGATTTATATGAATGTGGGGCTTGCCGTGTTTAATTTAATTCCCATCCCGCCTTTAGATGGTTCGAGAGTTCTTTATGCCTTTTTACCAAATAAATGGTTGCACATATTTTATGAACTTGAACGGTATGGCATGTTTATAATATTTGCACTTGTGCTGTTAGGCATAATCCCGCGTATAATGAATTCACTCATGGGATTTGTTTTGAGTTTAATATATTAAAAGGTTAAGGGTGAAGCAATGACTATGAAAATATTACTTACAAATGACGATGGAGTTTATTCATTAGGAATTCAAACTCTTGCCAGAAAACTTACAGAGAAGGGGCATGAAGTGCTCGTTGTGGCTCCGGATAGAGAGCGTAGCGGATGCGGCCATGCGATGACGCTTGACAGGCCTCTCAACTTGCAAAAGGTAGATTCTTTTCTTTTGGGTTCGACTTATACAACTTATTCCTGTGATGGAACGCCCACTGACTGTGTAATTTTGGCTTTAGACGCGTTAAAATTTATACCCGACTTTATTTTTTCCGGTATAAACCAGGGATTGAATCTTGGAGATGACCTTACTTATTCAGGAACAGCATGTGCGGCGATGGAGGGTGTCCTTTATGGTTTCCCTTCTATAGCTATTTCGCTTGCGGCCAACTTAAAGTGTCAAAATATATATAATTATACGGCGGCTGAAGTGGCCATAGCGATACTTGATTGGTTGGAGTTGCATCCACTTCCTGAGGGAGTTATGTTGAATGTAAACATTCCCAATCTACCTCTAAAAGAGTTGAAGGGAGTCTCTCTGACAAGAACAGGTAAAAGGTTGTATAAGGATAAAGTGCGCGTGGTAGAGGCCCCTACAGGAGAAAAGGCTTACTGGATAGGTGGAACGGCTGAGAACGATCTTACTCATGGAACCGATGTTTGGGCGGTATTCAACGGTTATGCCTCTATAACACCTGTGCATTTGGATATGACATGTTACGAGACATATGACGAATGTGACGGACTTGGGGCAGAAAGAGCACTAGTAGATCAACTCAATAAAATTATACATAACTGACAGCTTAAAGTTGACAATTGAACTCCGAGTGATAAAATAAATATTCAGTTCAAAAAATGATTTGTAGCTATGACGAGGAAATGATTTCAACCAAAGAACGACAGGAATAAAGCGCCTTGTGCTGAAAGTGCTTTTCGTCTCTGAACTGAAATTCGCGCCTCTGAGCAGAAGTGAAGAAAGACTTAGGTCAAGTAAACTTCCGTTTTTTATTTTTCGACAAAAATAAACAGAGTGGACACAATGTGTCAATGAGAGTGGTACCGCGGGTAACTTATAACTCGTCTCTCTTTCCCTAACAGGAGAGAGAGACGAGTTTTTAATTTATATATCTAAAACAATGGGGGTATAGAAAATGACAGTGGAAAACAAGGGAAAATTGGTTTTAGCTTACAGTGGCGGGTTGGATACATCAGTGGCAATTCCTTGGTTGAAAGATCAGGGTTATGAAGTTATAGCCTTAACAATGCATGTCGGCCAGCAGGAAGGCGATATGGAAGAAATACGTCAAAGAGCTTTAAATGCAGGAGCAATAAAGGCTTATGTGGTAGATCTAAGAGAGGCTTTCGTCGATACGTTTGTTTGGCCAACATTGAAATCAAATGCGTTGTATCAGGGCGTTTATCCGCTCAACTCCGCTCTTTCACGTCCGATGATTGCACAGGCTCTCATTTGGTGCGCAGAAAAAGAGGGAGCCGTTGCCGTTGCTCATGGCTGCACAGGTAAAGGGCAAGATCAGGTACGTATTGAAGTTTGCTGTAATGCACTTAATCCAGATATTGAAGTTTTGGCGCCTGTCAGAGATTGGCAGTTTACAAGAGAAGAAGAGATGGACTATGCGGCAGCTCATAATATCCCTGTCCCAACAACAAAGAAAAGTCCATACAGCATTGACGATAACCTCTGGGGACGTTCTATAGAATGTGGAGTTCTTGAAGATCCCTGGAATAAACCACCAAAAGATGCATATGCATTAACTGTTGATCCCACAGATGCACCTGACGAAGAAGTGACTATTGAGATTACTTTTGAAGCAGGAATACCTGTCGCACTAAATGGCAAAAAGATGGACAGTTTAGAGCTAATTGAGCAGATGAACAAAATGGCAGGATGTGCCGGTGTCGGTAGAATTGACATGGTTGAAGATAGATTGGTCGGCTTTAAAAGTCGCGAGGTCTACGAGTGTCCGGGCGCCGTTGCTCTAATTACAGCACATAGAAAACTTGAGACCATAACTCTTGCAAAAGATGTGCTTAAAACCAAGAAAGAACTCGAAGTTAAATTTGCTGAAATGGCTTATGAAGGCTACTGGTTCTCTCCTCTCATGGAAGCTATTCAGGCTTTCATGGATTCAA
>Ga0255345_1003137_pt1 | contig 19727 bp, 15 predicted proteins | sample wastewater_treat_6_FD_192415 | JGI IMG/M metagenome (GOLD analysis project Ga0255345, IMG submission 192415) | Wastewater microbial communities from Lulu Island WWTP, Vancouver, Canada - plant20 | ecosystem: Engineered > WWTP > Wastewater > Unclassified | place: Canada: Vancouver, British... | reverse complement strand
TTTTTACCCCAAGGCCAGCCAGAACGCATGCAAAGGGCCATCAACATGATCACGAAGGCCGAGGAAGAAGGGTTTGGATTTTGTTCAAACTACGCGGAATGTGAGGCTGTTTGCCCCAAAAACATCAGCATCAGTACTATCGCCCGTGCAAACAGGGATTTCATTCGAGCCTCCTTTGGTTATGGTGCTGGAAAAGGTGGCAAGGCTTTATGAACGTGCCACTTTCTGTTTTGAAGCGAATTGGGTTTTAAAAAGGGAAATATTGAATAAGAATCTTTAAACAGGACAGAAAATTGGCAACACCAATCCAAGAACGCTTAGTAGTTGCAGTTGCCTCGTCTGCCATCTTCGATCTAAGTGAATCGGACAAGGTTTACCGGGATCAGGGCACCGAGGAATATCGAAAGTTCCAGTGGGAAAACCGCAATAAACCGCTGGCTTCCGGCGTGGCCATGCCATTTGTCAGGCGGTTGCTGTCCCTAAACGACCGCTTTGTCGATGACCAACCAGTCGAGGTTGTGCTGATTTCCAAAAACTCGCCTGAAACTGGGCTGCGAGTCTACAAGGCCATAACGGAACACAGGCTTCCCATCACAAGGGCTGGATTTACCAACGGTCAGTCACCATGGCGCTGGCTTAACGGTTTTGGAGCCAGCCTGTTTCTTTCCGCAGAGGCGCAAGACGTGGCCCAGGCCATAAGTGCTGGCCACGCGGCTGGAACGGTTTTATCGTCAGGTTGCGTGGATGACCCAAACGACAAGGAATTAAGGATTGCCTTCGATTTTGATGGCGTTTTGGTTGATGACGAGGCCGAGCGAATCTATAAATCTGGGGGACTTGAGGCATTTCACGCGTTTGAAAGGCAAAGGGCTACACAGCCTTTACAACCTGGTCCACTTGGGGACTTTTTCAAGCGCCTCGGCCACCTTCAAAAGCGCCTACGCTCATTACCGCCATCAGATGGGCCAACCTTAAGGCTGGCATTAATCACGGCACGCAATGCAGCAGCCATCGAACGGTGCATTTTCACCCTCAAAGAATGGGACGTTGAACTAGATGACACGCTATTCCTAGGAGGCATGGAAAAGGCCCGTTTCCTATCAGAACTACGCCCCCACATCTTTTTCGACGACCAACCAATCCACCTGGAATCCGCAAAATCCATAGCCCCAGCCGTCCACATCCCCTTTGGAATCGCAAACGTGCCCTGACCCTGTCCCTGGCCCTGACCCCGTCCCCCAAATCTTGGGTTATAATACGCGCCGCTTTACCAACCCGTGCGAGGAAACCTTGTTCGACGATACTCCGCGCCGCAAAATGGAAGAGCTGTTTTCACGGATTGCAGCACCTGAGTGCGATTCGCTGGAAGCGCTGACCGAGCTAGTCTCTCTGATCCGCCCGATTAGAAAGGGCGACTTTGGTCACGCTGAGGCCATGCTCAAGACTTTGACGCAGTTGATTCAGGAAGAGCCTGAATTTGCACGTGTTTTTCGCGAATTCATCCAAGACATTCTTTCGAAAGGAAACCACCTGACGCTGTATGTTGACGCGGGTATTTTTTCAAATACTGGGTTTGTTGGTGAGATTCGCAGCCGCATATCGCACAAGATATTGCCGGAAGTACCTCGCCCCGATAATTTGCAAGACATCATAGGAATCCTGTTTGAAAAACCAAGTGATGGCGACTGGGTAAATGCTGTTAAGGATGAAACTTTTTTGTCACTTCTCAATAGCATGATTGATGAAGATACAGGACAAAGAGGCAAGCTACCCCATGCCATAGGTCAGATCCTTGAATCGTTACAAATCCTGTCCTATCGGATTTCTTCTCTTGGCCTTGAGCCTGAGCTAGTTCGAGTTGATCCCAGCCTTGCCCACTTTGCGTCTCCATTTTTGGCCCAAAACGTTGAAATGCTGTCCTTTATCGCATCCTACCAACAAACGTGGGGTGATGAAGAAGCAAACTCAGATGACAAGCACATGCACGTCCTTTTGGATCAGTGTCGGTCTGTCATGGCGCGTGTCAAGAAATTGGCGTCTAACAATGGAACAAGCATCAATCTGACCTTTAACCTTGTGCGCCTGAAGCAGCACATTGACAGGGCTGAGATGCTGTTGAACATCTTGGAAGCGATCCACGATGCGCCATCAAAAACTGCGGTTTTCCCGTATATCGTTAAATTGTTTAAACAACTGGTGATGGCAGAGTGCCGCAAAAATGACTTGACTCACTATGTCAGGCAAAACATATCGATCATTGCACTACGAATCGCAGACCACTCGGGTAAAAAGGGCGAGCACTATATTTCATCCAGTCGTAGTGAGTACTTTGCGATGGCAAAGTCCGCTCTTTTGGGTGGATTAATAATCTGCTTCATGTCGGCTTTTAAAATTCTGCTGTCGTATCTGCATGCACCGCCGCTTACAGAGGCGTTGCTGTTTTGCCTGAACTACGGGCTTGGCTTTGTTTTCATTCATATTATTGGTGGGACTGTAGCATCCAAACAGCCGGCAATGACGGCCAACGCGATTGCTGGCACGATTGGGGATAGTACTGGCAAAGGGCGGGACCTTGAGGCGTTGACAACCTTAGTTGCCAGGACTTCTAGGTCTCAACTTGTGGCAATCATTGGGAATATTGGCGTCGCAATGCCGCTTGCCATGATAGTTTCGGCAATATCGTACGCGGTCTTTGGTTCCCATATTGCTACGCCAGCGAAGGCTACTGCTTTACTGAAAGAGACTCACCCGTTGTTGAGTGGAGCGGTTTTTTACGCTGGCATAGCTGGTTTTTGGCTGTTTTTATCGGGCCTTATAGCTGGTTATTATGACAACGTTGCGGCTTATTCAAACATCTCGGAGCGTATTCAATCGACAAAGTGGATAAGGCGGATTTTGGGAACCAGATTGCAAAGGGAGATTGCACAGTACATTCATGGCAATCTTGGGGCGCTGATTAGTAATTTTGCCTTTGGATTTATGCTTGGTGGTTCATACGCGATTGGTTCGCTTTTTGGGATTCCTTTTGACATTAGACACATTGCCTTTTCGTCGGCGTTTGTTGGTTTTGGGGTGGCTGGTAAGGGGATGACGCCTGCGTGGAGCGAGTTGCTGCCAGCGTTTGTGGGTGTGGGTCTGATTGGTTTTATGAACGTGGCTGTCAGTTTCACGCTGGCATTGATGGTTGCACTAAGGGCTAGGCAGGTTTCCTTTGCTCAACGTAGGCAGTTGCTTGCTAGCATAGCCAAGAGGCTGAAAGAAAGGCCCCGCGACTTTTTCCTGCCGCCCAAGGTCCAGTAACCACCGTCCCTGTCTCCTGGCCCCGTCCCTGCCCCTGTCCCTGCTAACAAGCACGTTATGGCTCCTGATTGTTTGTTCTTTTTGGCGTTTGATCTCTTCGTTACAGTTTTAAAACATGTCCGTGGGCATCCTTCCGGACCCAAAATCTCCCGTAGCCACCCCGACTGTCTCTTAGTGACATCGTCCGGGCGAAAGCCGCCATGAATGGCGGCGGTGTTTATGCCCGGACGGGCCGCTGCGCGGCCTTCATGTCAACCAAGAGACGTCGGGTCCCGGCAACTCCCGATAGCGCCCTCCAGGATTGCCCCCGGACCATGTTGCAGGGTGCCCTCTCGACCTCTTTTTAGCTCCAAATCCTGCAGATCAGCACAATTGTTTCCCTGCCCCCGTCCCTGTCCCTGGCCCTGTCCCTGATCCTGTCCCTGCCCCCGTCCCTGCCCCTGTCCCTGTCCCTGATCCTGCCCCTGATCCTGTTCCTGTCCCTGCCCCTGCCACCGCCCCACAAATCCAGCAAGCCGGCGGGAATAATTTCGCGCCAATCTCGTTTAGTCGGACGGTGCGTTTGGGTTTGATTTGACTAAACATGCAAATTGCCGCAAACTTCTGCGGCGTTGCTAGACCTGTGGAGGGAAGGATGAAATTTCATAACTTTACTATTTTACTGACTTCTTTGGCGTTTGTTGCGGTTGCTCTGCCGGCAAACGCTCAGACTGTAAAAATCGGGCTTGTTGATGTTCAAAGGGCCGTTATTACGGTTAAGGATGGCGTTGCTGTTAAGGGCAAGCTTGAGCGTCTTTTGAAACAAAAGCAAAATGAATTCGATAAGATGCAGGAAGACGTCAAAAAGCTGAAAGACGAGCTTGAAACCCAGATGTCAACTATGCGTGAAGAGCTGCGTCGCCAAAAGATGCAGGAATACCAAAAGAAAATGGTTGAGCTGCAAGAATACTATATGGGCAACCAGCAAGAGCTTGCCGCAAAGGAAGCTGAGTTGACTGCACCAATTCTGGAACGGCTGGAAAAGATTTTGATTAAGCTTGGTAAAGACGAGGGCTTCACCGTCATATTGAACTCCAGCGCCGCTTTGTATAACAGCGGAGCAATAGACCTGACCGACCGCCTGATCAAGCTCTACGATTCAGGTGCTGGTAAATAGCGCCCCCAATAGTCCGCAACTGAGGCCTGTCAATGCGCCAATCTGGCATGTTCAAGCAGATGCTGTCGAATCTGTCCCCAGTGGTTCGCGCTTTCTTAATGCTTATTTTGGGGATACACATAGTTGTCTTGGTCATAAGTCTGATAAGTTCCAGCGCGTCTGACTTTATCTATTTAAACTTTGGCCTGATTCCGAGCACGGTTTTGACTCATCCTTGGACTGTGTTGACATCAGTAGTGCTCCATGAACGAAATGGCCTTTTGCACCTGCTGTTTAATGGGTTAGCGCTTTTATCACTTGGCCCTTGGGTTGAACGGGGGCTTGGGCAGAAGCGTTTCGTGACCTTAATGCTGATTTCTGCCTTGTCTGGTTCCGCCCTTTACATAATCGTCCAGTTCCTCAAGGGAACCCCTGGAACTATGGTGATTGGTGCATCCGGAGCTGTCATCGGCGTTTTGACGGCATTCGCCCTGATGTTTCCCGAGGCAGAGCTCCAACTTTTCGGTTTAACTCCGCTAAAGGCCAAAAACCTGATTTGGCTGATTATTGGCATAGATATCATTGTGACCATTTTTGGGGCCGGGATTGCTTCATCGGCCCATTTTGGCGGTTTGCTTGGCGCGTTTGCATACATAAAGCGCCCCTGGAGACCGCAATACATTGCCAATATGCGTAGGCGGCTGGAACGTTTAAAATCGAGGTTATGATGGCGGCCAGACTGGCACCGTTTATTGTTGTAGCGGTATCGGCTATAGCCAGCTATCTTCCTGTATTTACAAATGAATTCGCCTGGGATGATGGCTACATCGTCCTTTTAAACAAAGATATCCAAAGCCTTTCAAATATCCCTGCCATTTTCACAAGGCCGTGGGCCGGCGCAGTTGAATATGGCCTGGGCCAAGCCCAAAATCAGCCATATTTTCGACCAGTTGCAGAAGCAAGCATGGCCATTGACTGGGCAATTGGGCAAGGCCCAAACCCTGTCATTTTCCACACCACGAATCTGCTGATCCACGTAATCTCAGCCTTGTTTTTGCTTGTCTGGTTGCGAAGGATGCAACAAAGCCACGACAAAGAAGGCACCCCAAACACGTGGTTGGCAGTCGCAGTCACGCTATTTTGGGCGATTCATCCCGTTCATACCGAGGCAGTCAATCTAGTTACTTACCGCACTACCCTGCTGTCAGGCCTGTCAACCATCACAGTTTTGATGCTGCTGACTAAACCTGGGTGGCGGCGAATCATCGTGGCCTCTTTGGCTTTCATACTTGGTTTGTTGGCCAAGGAAGTAACCTTGGTGACCCCTGCTTTGCTTCTAGTCACTGACATCTTCACAAAAAACTTCAATAAATTTCGTATACTACAAATCTACCTGCCGCTTGCCATCATTTCGTTTTTATATCTTGGTCTGCGACAGATTATGACCGGACCAGGGATGTACGACTTTTTCGATGGGATGACCGGATTCCAAAGATTCGCAATGATCTTCAGGGTTTTTTACCTTTACATCCGGCTTGTCATCCTGCCCTTCCCCCTTTGCCCCTTTTATGACTGGAGCATTTTGGGAATCCCAACTTCACTGCTGGAACCAGACATATTTGCTGGCTTATTACTGATGCTCGCCTTTCCGGTGGTCATTGTACTTTGCTTAAAGCGCCTGCCCGTCTTAGCGCATGGGCTAACGTTCTTTCTTGTTGCGCTGCTGCCTGTTTCTCACATCATCCCCTTTTTTGATGCAGCTGGAGAGCGCTTTTTGTACGTGCCCTTGATGGGAATGGCCTTGGCGCTGCTTGCTTTAGGCAAACTTAGGGCATCTAAAAGAGCCAAAACCATTTTGGCGCTGGTCGTGTTGGTGGCATACGCGCTTTTGACCTTTCACAGGTCGACCGAGTGGCATGACAGTGAAACGGTGCTAAAGGCGCTTGTCCGTGATTTCCCCATCTCTGTATCCGCAAATCTTGGACTTGGTCAATTGCTAACAGACGCCGACCGCAGCGATGAAGCCATCCCCTATTTTGAAGCGGTCACAAAACTGGCGCCAAGCCTCGCTGTTGGCCATGGGATGCTGGCAGTAGCAGTTGCACGTACTGGAGATTACGAAAGGGCGCGTACAATTTTGATTAAGGCGCCACCACCTGAAGCACAGCTCCCTTCGGCGGTTCAGATCGCCAGAGATGAACTGGCTAAATCCAACCAGCAAGCAATCCTGAGGGCGCTTGGTCTTTAAGACTTATCCAAAATGGATGCTTCTTGAACAGGCTGATACCAGCTTTTAAGGCATTGGCTCAACTTCCACGCCCTTGACTACGCAGGCACTTCCAATAGCACCCATGCACCAATCAGTTGATTTACCGTCTTCTCTGATGATGGAAAACACCCTGTTAATCCAATCAGGAATGAAAAACGTACCAAAGCCATTGTTGTCTGGAGGCATGCACTGGGCCATATGAGGCTCCCAGGACGTCGGCCTACAATCTTCGCCTCTCATCAATGCCTCAGAATCTATGAAGTCAACCAAAACATCCAATAGAGGCGAAAAGTTTTCTTCGCTGAACTCTTCCATTGCGTCGGCCATACCAGGTACCAAAGCTGCCAATTCGGGGTCCAAATCAGGGCTAATCAAACGCTCGTGGACTACTGGATAAAACCAGTCTCCAGGATTGACAGTTAATGACACTGTGGTTTCAAAATCATTAGAGTCTGCGAAATCCTCGTGGACCACAGCCCCAAGCTCCACATCAGCAAGTGCCTCGTCTGTATCGACGCCAACTCCTCGAATCAGCCTGATGCGTGCACCCTGTGCACGTCGAACTCGAATTGTGACCTCTAATGTAGCCTCGGCCTCTTCACCAATGTTGATTTGGTCACCCATTGCATAGGTCTCGTCTTGATTTTTCACAGTCATCTCAACTGTTGCAGCTACTGGAGTCCTGGAAACAAAAGTGTGACGAGCGCGTATCCCGTCCTTGATTCCGGCGATGTCCTCAGACTCGGTCTTGATCCAAGTAGTTGGAAAGCCGACGGGAAGAACCAAATGTCGGTCACTTCCTGCAACAACAGCGACATGCAGCCCTCTAGTCAACTGGGCTTCATAAAAACGCAAAGCGGCGGCATTGCCGCCCCCTCCCTCGGAAGAATACTCCAAAGCCTTTCTGAAGATAGGACTAGCTGGACCATAGCGTCGCTCCCACTCAACCAGCCGTTCCAAAGTGTGAGCGCTAGCCAGCATACCCCAGCCAACGTTAATGATCTCCATGGCATCATGATCACGCACATCCCACGGGAACGGAATATTGATCAGCATCGGGTGATTAATCGAAAACAAGGCGCCTTGGGCGTGAGCACGACCTGGAGCCGCCAGATAGACTTCTGTTGTAACCCCAACTCCTTCAAGCTCATGCGGCACGAACTCTTCCAAATCGAAGATATTACCGTGTCCAGGCCTACCAAACTCCTCGCCACGAATCACAATTACCGAATCGCTGTGAAAATCGGGGTCAAAGTTATGCAAGACGGTACGATGGTCGGTAATTGAAATGAAATCAATGTGATTTCCGACGTACTCAGGATGGTAGTCCAAAAACAACTCAGTCTGAAAATACTCAGCCAGCGCGATTACTACAGCAACGGGGTCTTCTCCATCGCTGTACGTGGTATGCATGTGTAAATCACCCCTTAACCAACCATCATCACGCATTGGCAAGGCAGGATCTGGTTCAGGCTCGACTACCTCTGTTGTGTCCTCAGGCGGCACATCATCAGTGTCTGCAGCATCATCTGCGACCTCTTCAGTGTCGCCAGGATCTTCATCATCTGCGACCTCTTCAGTGTCGGTGATGTCTTCTGCCACCTCTGCGGTATCTGCGGCGTCATTTACATCGCCAAGCTCGAAGTGGCCAATGTCATCTGGAATCTCTTTACTTTCGTCACCACAAGCCACCAAAAGGCTTGTCAGTGCGACAAATGCGGTGACACGAAATATGGCTTTTAGCATGCTCGCTCCCAAAAAGTTACAAGCCGGGTGAAGTCTAACAAAAAAACACACAACGTAACTGAGCAAAAGCCATATTTTAATTGATTTTTAGGGGTTATGAAGACAATGCAACAAATGGTCTGACCCGTGTGTCAAACGACCGACTTTAATTATGGCTCCAATAAGCCCCCTGCACTAAACAGGCACTTCCGATGGCTCCCATACACCAATCAGTAGTTTCACCCCCTTCTCTAATGATTGAAAAAACCCTATTAATCCAGTCTGGGATGAAAAAAGTACCATATCCATTGTCGTCAGGTGGCATGCACTGGGCATGGTTGGTTTGCCAAGACTTCGGGTCACACTCGGCTGCATTTAGCAAAGCCATAGGGTCAATGAAACCAGCCAAAACGGAAATCAGCGGCATATAGTCTTCTTGACTTACTTGTCCCAGAGACTCAAGCATGTCTGGAACCATGGCGGCCAGCTCCGGATCAAGATCAGGACTGATTAAGCGTTCATGGACCACTGGATAAAACCAATCACCTGGATGAACGGTTAATAATACTGTGGTTTCAAAGTCATTAGAGTCCGCGAAAACCTCGTGAGCCAAGGTCCCAAGTTCGACATCTGCAAGCTCCTCGTCGGTTTTGACACCGACTCCTTGAATTAGCCTTACTCTGGCACCTTCAGCGCGTCGAACCCGGATTGTTACATCAACTGTTGCCTCAGTTTCATCGCCGATGCTGATTTTATCACCCATCGCGTACGTTTTGTCTTGACTCACCACGGTCATTTCGACCGTTGCCGCTGCAGGATTCCTTGACACAAAGGTATGACGAGCGCGAATTCCGTCCATGATGCCTGAAACGTCATCAGACTGAGTGTGAACCCAAGTCGTGGGTGAACCGACTGGAAAGATCTTGTGTCGGTCGCTTCCAGCAACCAGTGCCACGTGTATCCCTCTAGTTAACTGAGCTTCGTAAAAACGCAAAGCGGCGCCGTTGAACCCTAAGCCGGGGTACTCTAAAGCCTTCCTGTAGATCGGGCTGGATGGGCCATACTGCTGCTCCCACTTTTGTAACATATCCAAATCATAGGAATCCGAGAGCATACCCCAGCCGGTGTTGATGACCTCCATGGCATCGTGATCGCGAATGTCCCAGGGAAATGGAATTCCGGTTACCATCGGGTGATTAATCGAAAACAAAGCACCTTGAGCATGGGCCAGCCCTGGGCCAGCCTGATAGCTTTCGGTTGTTGGGCCAGAACCATCAGGCTTATGTGGCACAAATTCATCTAAATCCCAAATGTTAGCGTGACCAGGCGCACCAAACTCCTCGCCGCGAATCATAATCACCGAGTCACTGTAAAAGTCGGGGTCAGAGTTTTGAGTGATGGTGCAATGGTCGGTTATTGCCAAAAAATCAAGGTGGTTACCAGCATATTCGGGATGAGCATTCAAGAACAACTCGGTCTGAAAATACTCAGCGAGCGACACTACCACACCCACCGAATCCTCTCCATCACTATGTGTGGTATGGGTGTGCAAATCACCCCTTAACCAACCTTCTGCACGCATTGGCAAGGTGGGGTCTGGTTCAGGTTCTATCACCTCGGTTGTGTCTTGTAGATCCGCGACGTCGACAGCGTCGTCAGAGTCAGCGGAGTCATCTGCACCCAAATCGTCGTTCATGTCGGCACTGTCGGCGCTGTCTCCAACATCCGCAGCCTCATCAAAATCTAGGACATCTGATGTATCTGCAACGTCTGCGACATCTGATGTATCTGCAACGTCTGCGACATCTGATGTATCTGCAACGTCTGCGACATCTGTGGTATCTCCAAGCTCTAAGTCACTTATGTCATTAGAGAAATTCTCATTATTCGCGGCACAAGCTAAGCCTGTCAGTACAAAAACCAACGCAACACGAAAAGAGGCTTTTACCATAGTTGTCTCCGATGGTTACGAGCCGTGGTGATTTTACCAGAAATAATGCAGAGCAGGATTGATGATTGATCAGGCGGTGAATCTTGGGAACCACAATTTGCAGTTACCAAAACGCTGCCAGAACCGTAGGTTTGACTCTTTATCGTTAACGGATAAACTTGATGCTAATTGAAAGCCAGATCATTTTATGGCTGTCGATAGGAGGTACATGAACCGCTTACTTAGTGTTTTTGCTGTGTTATTTATGGTGCTCTCGGTTGCGACTGGCTGTTCAACCATGCGTTCAGTCAGAGGCATTTCCGTGCCAGAGTCAAAACTGAAAGGCAGACACCCTAGAGTGGCAATTCAGGTAGTCGTAGATTCGAGGGTGCTTACAAACATCAACTGTGGAGACACCTCAAAAGAATCTGATGAAACAAACATGCAAAGAAAGATTGCGTGCAAAAAGACTTACAACAAAGGTTTGCCCAGAGGATATGTGTTATTGCCTAAAAACCAGTCGGTTGAAGGCATAGTGCACCAACTTTTGGAAAAGGCTTTGACAGACTCAGGTTTTAAAGTAGTCGACATTGAATCAGCTGGGGCGACCACTTGGGTGCTTGATGTGATAATTGATCGCTTCTGGACAACATATCACCCAGAGGACGGCAGATCGCTGGAAGCGTGGCTGGATGTCGAGGTGATGGCAAATAGGGGTAAACGCAGTAAACAGTTCTCGATAGGCGGTTTTGGCAAGGTCGAATCTTCAGTTATTAGTGAAAGGCATTGGCAAAAAGTCTACGCGCTTACTTTTGAAACCTTTTTGAAGCAGGCTCAGTCAGCTTTGCAGACCAATCTCAGTAACAAATAGCCCTACCCCATTCACTTGGATTTGGGCCCATTTCCAACACTAGCTTCCCTCCACGAGCGATTATCGCGTACTCCAGTTCCGGGACATCTAACGGCTCGCCATCTAAAACGGCCGACTGGATGAATCGGTTTTCCGCCGTGTAATTGTTGGCAATAATCTCAAATTTCCGGGACGTTCCATCAGGGTCGATGTATAACTCAATGCGCTTGAATTGTGGCGCATTCATGATGTAGGTATCCCCTCCAGGGGTCACCGGATAAAAGCCGAGCAAAGCGAAAATCAGCCAAGCAGATGTTGAGCCAGCATCATCATTTCCAGGCAGGCCGTTTGATCCAAGATGAAAATGGTTGCCGACTAAATTTGCAACTAAGTCCTGCGTTTTACTAGCCTTTCCAATAAACGAGTAAAGCCAAGGAACATGAAAATCAGGCTGATTAGTGACGTCAAAGTGACCATCGCTAAAGAACTCGTCAAGCTTTGCCTCGAACTTATCATTGCCTCCAATAAGATCTACAAGGCCGCAGATGTCATGTGGAACTGACCAGGTGTATTTCCATGAATCAGCCTCACAAAAACCATCTGGTGACGTGGGACTGAAGTTCTTCAGCCACGACCCATCACGATATTTTGGCACCATGAAACCATACTCATCGTTAAAGTGATTAGCGTAGTTTTTTGAGCGCTTATAAAAGAAATCCGCCCAATCCCTTTTGTTATGCTTTTCGGCAAAACGTGCTACACACCAGTCGTTATGAGCATGTTCCAATGTCATTGACGCAGACTGGTCGACATCACAATCCATGGACACAAAACCGCGTTCGACATAGTCAGGCGGCGTACCTCGATTAAAGTAGCCACACATTCCGTCAGGCGCAGGATTTTCTGAATCCTCCATCGAACCCTTCAACATCCCTTCCCAAGCTGTGTCGATATTAAACTTGTCAAACCCCCTCAAAAATGAATTCGCGATGATGCAAAACTGGGGATTTGCAGTCATAACCCTTGAATCTCCAACCGCATTCCAGGTGCATTTTTGCATCCAACCACCAGCCTCATAGGTGTGGACAATTGATTGGGCTAAATCCGAAACGACCTCGGGTTCGATAAGCGTAAACCACGGATGGGAAGTACGATAAGTGTCCCACATACACCAGTCGTCAGTGTAATAGCGCCACCCCTGGGTCTGGTAGGTCTGGCCTTTTCCATCGGCCCCTGAAAAGAATCCAGCACCTTCAGTGTAGTCAGCAGGTGCCAGTAACGAATGGTAAACAGCGGTGTAAAGGCGGTCTATATCTTCATCAGATTCAGATTCAACCCTTACCCTTGACAGCAGGCGGTTCCATTGATGCTTGGACTCGGCTTGCACCTGTTCGAAGGTCTTATCTGTGATGGCCTCGCGATTAAGGCGGGCCTGTTCTACGGAGATGTATGAAATCCCAACTCTGGCCTCAACGACATCGCCGTCCTCGGTTGAAAAGTTCAGAAATGCACCAGTGTGTCTTTTTGGGTTGAATTCAGTGACGGTGAAACTGCGATCAAGTTTGATTGAGTAGTAAACAGTTGATATTCCAGTTCCAGGATCCACCATATCAGCGACTATTGCGACTAACGGATTGGTTTGGTAACGGGAAAAGCCTTCAACTAGGGTATCACTGACGACCTTCATCTCCGCCTCCTGCCATGCGCCCAGGGAGGAGACAAGGTCAAGCACCATGCCTGCATTTTCGGCAGCTGGGAATGTCCAGCGGTGAAGTCCCACCAAGCGCGATGCGGTCACTTCAACATCAATTCCGTACGTATCAAGCCTCACTTGGTAGAGATGCGGCTTGGCGACCTCGTTGTCATGGGAAAAGGTCGACGTCCAGCCGGCCAAGGTGGGCTCTGGAGTGCCGGTAAAGGGCATCACGAGGATCCTGTTGTAGCCATTCCCGGAACCACCTGGTCCTTCCAGATGAGAGTGGACAAATCCTTGAATAGTATCGCTGTTGTAGCTGTAGCCAGAAACACCGCCGCTATCGATCCGGTTATTTGGTCCGACCTTCACCATCCCTCTGGGCCATGAGGCGCCAATAAACACGTTTCCTTCACCAGAAGTCCCAACGGTAGGCCGCACGCGATCCACCAAGTCCACCACTTCCATTTCCACGATTTCTGGTACGAAGGTGTCTATTTCGACTTCTTCACCGGTGTCCTCAGGTAAAGCCTGATCTGGGTCGAGATCTTGGAAGGCGTCTTGGGAAGGGTCTTGGATTGCATCACTTGGGTCATCGTCCTTTTGACAAGACGCTACTGAAAAAACGGCAATTAAGGCGAGGGCTAAAACAGCACGCATAACACTCCTCCTGGGGCTCCAAGGCAACTTGGGTAAGGATAATGGTTTAGCCTAAGCTGCGCCAGAGCCAAGTTTTGGCAAATCAAGTCCATCGAAAAAACTTGACAGCCAGATAAAAGAAAACTGCGCCGCCGATGCTTAAAATGGCAAACGGCCCTATCACTTGAGCAGTCCCAGCGCCGTTTGGCCCCAAAAGCCCAAAGCACTCGCCCTGAACGACATCAAGGTCAAGCCCGTTTACAGCAATCAGGCTTTTGTAACGTTTTACCAGCCCACGTACACGGACGGCTGAAGGTTTAGTATCCAAGCCCTTCCTCTAGGCGAAAACCACAGCAAAACATATACAGTCCAGGCAAAAATGGAAGGGGCAGAAGCATATGTGGATAAATATGTTTGATTCTGGAGCTCAACCTAAATAGACTTCGACGGTGGTTATTTTTTGGGGCAGGCACCCAAAAGGAGGCATTAGATGCAAAGATTTTATTTCGGAATAGCCATTATGGCCGCTATGGTGATGGTCGCCTGTGGCTCACCTAGTGATGAGCCTGATCCTGGTGATAAGGATGTTCCTTCCCTGGACTTGGACTATGAGGATGATGCGGTAACACCAGATTCCCAGCAAGATCCTGGAACGCCTGACGAGGAATTACCCCCTGTTGAGGACAAGCCTGTCAAAATCGAGTTTTTGATTGATACGACGTTCCCTCAAAGGGTACCAGCTGGTCAGCCTTACAGGTTTTGGGCCAAGGTCACCAATACTGCAGATGGAAGCCCAGCTGTCGGCAAACAGGTCAGCTATGAGATCACTGGGATGTGGTCACTGGACGGAGAGGAGATTCTTACATCCGACGCCAACCTAGAGTACCCACAGGTCAATGTTGGTCCGGATGGCTTGGTCGAAAACATCTTCAACGCTGGAACCAGCCTTGATGTCAGGTACATCGTGGAATTGACAGCTGAGGACGCTGCTCCAGCCAAAATCGAGATCGTCACAATTGAGATGGACTGTGGCTGTTTGGTGGTAACCCTTGGTTATCAGGGAACTCCAGGACCCAGCGCCTCATATCAGGTGTATGCGATTCCAAATACCTACAAATGCGCAGATTTGACGCCTACAACGCCTTTGACTCAGGTACTGGCAACAGCCCAAGGCCTTGATATTGATGCCCCAATTGAGTTCCAATGCCCACCAATCAACAAAACCGTGACGCTGGTAGCAAAGGGAATAGATGGTTGTGCTTTTGGCTTTGCTTGTAAGGATGATGTTGTCATAACTGACCAAAAAGCCACTGAAACAGAGCCCTGTCCCAATACCGCAAGTATTGGATTACATGCAATTCCAATGGGTCTTGTGGCGACTTTGAATGGGTCACACAGGCTTGATGTTGCAGGCTTGTTTAAGGCCTGTGATGGTGTAAACCCTGCAACTGATTGCGCTAACCCTGCTACCTTTGCAGACACGGCTTGTTGTTACCTGCGCCTAGTGGAAGACACTTTTGCATTGGGTGGTGATGCTTTCAAGACTGCATTTTCGAGTCAGGTTGAATCGCTTCTGGGTAGCGCAGCCAACAAGGCAACCATCTTGAGCGCGGTTGAAGGGATAGTCGATGGCAAGCTGGCCGGTGGCAAGGCCGCTTGGGCTTCAAAATACACTAAGGTCTCGACCGCCGTAGTTAATGCCCTGCGCTCCATTAACATGACTTCAGTGCTCAATCTTGAGGAAAAAGTTGGAGATAAGATTCCAGGGTCTTTTACATGGCAGACCTACAACCCGCTGTATTGGAAGGCTGGATGTGACCCAGAGGATCCCCAGTATTTTGCCTGTGGAAAGCTGGTTCTGGAAATGAGCGAGTTTGGCGATGTTGACTACGCGCCAACTATCGAAGAGACGGCCTTTGAGGCGACACTTGCGGCTGGTAGCCGGATCATTTTTGAAGACCACGACGTCGGCTTGAATCTTGGCCGTTTGGTGGTGTTTTTCGCCTCTGATGTGGCCGCCCGCATTTACACTGGCGGACAGATTAAGGACGGAAAACTGCGAGGTTCTGGTTCAAGGTCGGTTGAGCATGCGGCGGCTGAGCAGTTTAATTGCACTGAAATAGTTGCGGCGATTCAAGAGCAGGTTACTGGATGGCCAGAGACGGTTACACAGGAAGACTTCGATGCGCTGTGTGTTGATACTGGGACTGCTTTGATGGCCCCCCTTGCGACCATTCGAACAAAGCTTATCGCACCCATGTTTTTCAGGCTCCAGGCCAGTGGTTCATATACCGATTCAAACTGTGACCAAGTAGTTGACAAGATTCATCAATACGAAGGCACTGATTACTATACCGGAGCCTTCCATTGGTCCGGTTCTGCAGCGGGGGAAGTTTCTGGTTCTATGACTGCTATTGGAAAGTAAGTCACTGGGTGGCACTATAAAATGCCGCTATCTTTAACCAGCAAATAATCGCCAAGCACCAAAAAATCCATATCGGTTGTTAAGTAGCATTTCACGGCGTCTGCTGGCGAGTTTACAATTGGCTCACCACGAATATTGAACGAAGTGTTTAATACCAAGGGAGTGCCTGTTTCGCGTCTGAAGCTGTCGATCAAGTGATAATAATTGGGATTATCCTTTTGGGTAACCGACTGGACACGCGCCCCACCGTCCACGTGGGTCACTGCCGCTGCTTCGTCAAGCTTATTAGGTCTGGTTGGAAAGACCCGCAGCATAAAAGGCGAAAAATCGGCGCCTGGTCCAAAGTATTCAACTGCGTGCTCAGCCATCACTGACGGGGCAAATGGGCGAAATCCTTCGCGAAACTTCACCCTAGCGTTTACCCTGTCTTTCATCTCAGCCCCTCTTGGATCGGCCAATGTTGAACGGTTTCCAAGGGCCCTTGGGCCAAATTCCGCCTTACCCTGATAAACACTGCCAATGAACCCTTTCGCCAGCAGGGCGCCGGCAATACCATAGGGGTCATCAGGAGTTAGATATGAGATACCGCCCTTTTCCAGGGTATCCTTGATCTGCGCGTTGCCGTGACATGGCCCCAAGTATTCTGAAAGCAACTCTGGCTTGCCTCTTGGAACGCCTTCCAAGGTGTGCGTCGCGTATAGTGCGGCGCCAAGCCCGGCCCCAGCATCACTTGAGGCTGGCTGGAAGTAATAATTGTCAAAAAGCCCTGTTTGCAGCAGCTTTCCATTGGCAGAACAGTTCAGTGTGACGCCTCCAGACATACAAAAGGTGTCTAGGCCAGTTAGCGCCTTGGCTTTTTTGGCTAGGTGGATAATCGCCTCTTCAAATACCGCCTGCATGCTTGCCGCAAGGTCCTCATGACGCTTGGTAATGGTGCTTTCTGGCATCCTAGGCTCGCCCAATAAGGCAACCATTTTGTCGCTGTACCTTTGCGGCCGTTCTAAATAAAAGTTGAAATAGCTTAAATCCAGCTCGAAGCCATCGGATGTCAGCTTCAGCATCTTCCTGAATTCATTGGCATAAATGGGCTCTCCATAAGAGGCCAGCCCCATCAGTTTTCCCTCGCCTGAATTTGGGGAAAAGCCCAGATACTGGGTAATCGCGGCGTAGAAAGAACCCAATGAATGTGGGAATTCTTGGGTCCAAAGGCGTTTAAAACTGGTACCTTCCGCTTGCCATATAACGGTGGAGTCCCTTTCACCATAACCATCAACTGTAAGAATCGCCGCCTTTTCAAAAGGAGATGTAAACAACGCCCCAGCAGCGTGTGCCAGATGATGCGTCACATAGACGATTCTAAGCTTCTTGCCACCAGCCAAGTGAAAGACCTGCTCTGTAATCTCAGGCTTGCCAATTCTGGGCAGCAGGTTATTTGGCACATCGTACAAAAACTCCATGTGGTGCCTTGGTACGGAAGAATTGCGCCAGGATGGCGAAGATGCATGAATCCCAGGATTCCAAAAAAAGGCAACAGTTTCCAAGTCTTCAAAAGGAATGCCACCAGCTTTAAGGGCGGCTTCAAGCGATTTTTGGGGAAAACTGGCGTCATGCTTTTTCCTGGAATAGCGTTCTTCCTGGACTGCGAAGATGGTTCTACCATCAACAACCATCGAGGCCGCGGCATCATTACTAAAATTCAGGCCAAGGACTTTCATTTAAGCGCTCCCAAAAGGCGGCAAATTTTACCATGGTTTGAGGCGGGTCTGGGGAGCATTTTGGGGCAAGTTGGGAGTCAAGTAGGAGTTAGTTGCGAACGAACTACGAGCGAATTAAATAGCAACCATGGAACCAACCAAGGAAAGCGAAGAAATAGTGTCGCCCACGCCCACCAAAGTTAGCGGCTTATCAACCAAAATCGTTGGCAAAGCCACGACGTCGAACGCTGGCCCCAACCATATTCCCGGTTTTGCCTGTCTAAAGTCAGGCCCTAGAACTTTCGCCAACCTTTCAAGTTCGTCCAAGCCGCGCTTGGCAACAGACATGCCTGCAGCCCTAAGCAGGTCTTCTTTGACGTCTAGACTACCGCCCAAGGCCTTACTTGCAGCCACCACAGAGGCCAAGGCCATGCCACCTTGAGCATCCTCAGGCTTTATGGCCGCGTCTTTCGCCAACAAGGTCACGTACAAGCCAAACATATGAAGCTGAACCCGTTTAACGCCGGTGTGCTTCATGATTGTTTGAATCCCAGCAAACAAATTGGCCGAGTTTGGTTCAGCAGAGCACTTTTTCGCAAGTTCTGGGTCCAGCAATTCCAGCAGGTCGATGGTCTCTCTTTCATTCAGACCAATGCTAAAAACGTTCGTTGAATCCAGCAGATAGCGGCGAATTACCAAGTCAGATGTCGAGGCAAATTCCAGGTGCACAAGTGGGTTTTTGCCATCCGGTGCACCGCTCCCATTTTGCGCTACCACACCCTCCTTCTGCGCCGCTCCACCCCAAGACGCAATTTTTGTAAAGGTTTCATCAATTTTGGCGGTCCCAGAGCCACCATCCGCAAGCGTCTGGGACAGCAGGTGATAGCCAGACAAAAATATCAGGTCGCAAGGCAGATTTTTAGCCGCCTGGTCAAAATTGGCATCAACGGTCATGGCAAAATTCATTGGATCGTAGGTTGCGATAAACCGATTTGACTTGGGGCAAACAAACTCCTTGCCATCAAAAACCAGCTTATCGCCGCGGTCAAATTCCAAAATCCAGTGAATCATCTCGCCATCACTTTCTCTGGAGATCGAGTAAGCCCTTGTCAACTGGCCGTCAGAGTCAGTAGTACGCAGATTATCCAGGTCCAAGAACAATTGAGCCTGTGCCTTTGGCAGCGCCGCACAATGCACCAGAACATCTGAAACGCCACACAAAGCAAGGACATTAGCCACTATTCCAGCCTGCCCACCCATCTGCATCTTGGCAGGCCCAAACTGTTTGGAAATCCAAGCAACCACTTCCGGGTCCTCAATCAACCACTCCTCGGCAATGCCCCCACAAAAGCATTTAAACAGCCCCCGAAGCACATCTGCAGGCGCACCAATCAAGCGTTTGCCCTCTTCAAGCTGGCCTGCAGTCATCCCCTGCATCAGCCCCCCAAGCTGCGCCCCAGACACCTTCACAACAGCATCAATATTAGTATTAAAAGCGGCAACAACACGGCCAACCCGCCCAAGCCCCTCAAGCCTAGCCCCAACCCCATCAAAAGCACCATTCCACCTATTCATATGCATCCACCACCTTCAAAAGCAAGCCAAAAAACCGAAGCCCCAAAAAACCAAAGCCCCAAAAAACCAGAGCCCAACGATGGCCCCAAAACCAAGGCATAGTCTAACCCAAAATCCCTTCACAGGGGCAGGGACAGGGACAGGGGCGGAGCAACGGGGTATCCCTGCTCCCGCCACATGACCCCGCCAAACATCCCCTATTACATTTCTGCGTTCTTGTGGTATTTATACCCCGCTAATTTTCGACCTGAGGGTCAGTCATTCACATTAAAGGAGTCTGTAGTGGCAAATCCAATCATTTTGTTCGAAACAACACTTGGCAATTTTAAACTGGAACTGGACGCTGAAAAGGCGCCTATTTCGACTGCCAACTTTGTTGACTATGTAACTGCTGGTTTTTATACAGGTACTATCTTCCATCGCGTTATCGCCGGCTTCATGGCTCAGGGCGGTGGATTTGATGTGGCCAAACGTCAGAAACCTACCAAGGCA
>Ga0255345_1003136_pt1 | contig 19728 bp, 15 predicted proteins | sample wastewater_treat_6_FD_192415 | JGI IMG/M metagenome (GOLD analysis project Ga0255345, IMG submission 192415) | Wastewater microbial communities from Lulu Island WWTP, Vancouver, Canada - plant20 | ecosystem: Engineered > WWTP > Wastewater > Unclassified | place: Canada: Vancouver, British... | reverse complement strand
TAGCATCTTTCGTTACAGACTATATACGGAGCATCGCTTACGAGTATTTGAAATATTTATCTCAATTTTTTGACTGGGAAAAGAAGAAATTTGTAATAAACTTTACAACAGACGGCTTTATGCTTGCCAATATATCAGAATCCGAGTTAATGAAGGAGAAAGACTTCTTTCGAGGGGTAGGGGAAATATCCGAGCGGTTATCAAAAAGAAACGGCAAATTATTAAATAAATACCAGATAATCGAGAAGAAACATTACGGTAAAGGATGTATTGCTATTAAGACTCGAAGTTACACAATGCTTGAATATTCAAATGAAAAACAAGCTGATAAGGATTTACTCTCAGCAATAACAGGCATTTCTCTTCGAGATATTACCAACACCAACAAAGAGAAAGCTGACTTTATCTTTAATGAATTCAAATCTTTATATAGATTTGAAGACACATTTTATAAATTCAAGCATTTTGTCTCAGAGACCAATCTATTACTTAACGGTTATGGATTAGTAAAAATACCGGACATTAAATCATACAACTTCGATTTTGACTTTAAAAGAAATATCTTTGATGAAAAATACATAAAAAATAGATATATAGACGAAATTGAAATTGAAAAGGGTAGGGAAAAAAGAATACGATTTTATACAACGCCTATAATATCAGCGGATAATTTTACAAGAAACAGAGCTAATATATTCAATTTTCTGCGGGGTCAATTAGATGAAAAAGGTAATCATAAAACTAAGAATAAAATTCTAACGATAGCAGACCTTGACGAGTTTATTGAATACTGCAAAACTTCATATATAATCAGGGATAAGCTCAATATGCAAAGAACGCTAAAAGATGGGCTTAAAATAATAACGATTGCGTTATTTAGATATGTTCTCGACGATGCGGTCTCTTTAAGAGAATTGGGTAGAATATCGGATCTGGATAAAGATGCGATACAGAGGTTATATAAGAAGTTCCTTTTAATTGATAAAAAAGAAAAGCGAACGGTACCAGATATTATTAACGATAAAGAGATTAAAAAATGGTTACGACCATATTACAGTAAATATATAAAAAAACTTAAAAATAAAATAAGTGAAGAAGATTTTGAGAGATTAAAGTCTGTTTTTTATTAAGAGAGAGGTTGACTTATATAAAAGCCAACCTTAAGTTAATTAAGCCGTCAAGTTTCTATTGTAAATATATTCACTCTCAACAGAGTTACCAGCAGCATCAACTTTAGCGACGGTATATTTTAGAATCTTTTTGGGATTCTTTATTAAAAACAAATTGAAGTTTTGAAAAATAGATTTAATCTGTTCTTTTTCAAGATAACTTGCTCTCTCTTTCAAAATATATGTGTTATTATTATCTTTACAATACATCTGAGAGATAAAGTTACTATCTTTTGGATTAACGCATACATTCAAGAATCCCTCAAAATCTGATTCTGGTATTTTCTTCGGAGCATAAGGTTTATATGAATATTCAACATCCGCAATCTTCGTTTCTTTTATATTCTCCGTTAGAATATTTTTTACTGTTCTATTTAAAACTTCAGAGAAAATTCCGAAAAACTCGGCATCATAAACCGCTACGTCATTTTTATTAAAAATCTTCAAATTATGCTGGTATATTTTATTTTTTTTGTCAATTAAAATTAAAATTGAATATCTCTGAATGTCCGTTAACTCTTTAATGTTGATAGTATATTTGATTGAATTATCAAACACCTTATCAACATAAATAGTAAAGTTATATTTCTGTCCCTTATTTAAAAAGTGGTTCATAATTTTACAAAATTTAGAATCTTTTGGAAAACAACACAGAATATTCTTTAAAATATTTTTGTCTAATAAATTTAACATAAAAGCCTCCTTTTTAAAGCAGGACTATCCACTTTTTTTTAGGTGGATAGTCCGATTATCTTCTTACGCCGCTTTCTTTTCTGTATCTTCTTCACTTAAGAGGCTCTGAAGTTTCTCAATTAGAGCTTTGACTTCAGCCTTCTCATTATCGCTGAGAGTCTTCGGGAGTTTTTTCTCAAACGCTTTAAAAACGCTCGGCTTCTTTTTGGAAACGGTTGCTTTTTTTGTTATGCCCTCGATTTCTTTTACTTCTTCAAGTCTCTTTTTGATGTCTTCAAATGTTCCGGTTTTTGCAAGTTCTAAAAACTCTTTCTTGTAGCTCTCAATCTTTTTCTGAAAAGCTTCGAGATCTTCTGTCGTAGCTTTTTTCGGATCTATCTTGTTCAACTTTTTTGAGTTTAAAAAGGACAATGTGCAAATCAGTTTCCCAATCTTAGAAACAGACTCAAGCGAATCGCCGTAGACTCTGTAGAGTCCCATATTGTCGTAGATTGTGCTTCTACCAATCTGGATCTTACTCTTGCAATAATCTTCGATACTCTTGAAATCGTCAATCTCATAATACTTTTCATCTGCAATTCTACACAGGTTCTTACCTATCAGGTAAGCCTGATTAAACATTGTATCTTGTGATAGCATTATCTCAGCTTCTATCTTTCTAAAACTATCTATTTGTTCGTCAGTAAAATTAGTATGTATGTTATCCATAAAAAATCTCCTTTTATTTTTACCCTAGTTAAAGGGTTATTATCATTTGGATAATTAAAAATTATCCTTTACATATACGATGGAATAAGATAGACTATTGTTATCAACCCAATATCTATTCTTATCATTCTTGGTAAGATATTTACCCCCATTATGATTTACCAACTCATAATGGGGTAAGTATATTTTCATCACATACACCTCCTATATTTATTTAAGAATATAATACTATTGAATAAAAAAACAATAAAATTATTGCAAGCATTGTCTATATATGTTATAATAGAGCCGAATTGCAACATATATAATGCAATATGCAAAACAAAAAACAGTCGGTTCAAAGGTTTCGCAAGTGATAGCTTGCTCTGAAGACTGTTTATAATTTCTGCAAAAAAACATTTCTTGCATTGGAGGTGCGGTATGATAGAAGAATTAAAAAAATATGACGCAGATTTAAGAAGAAATATTATTAAATCTATTGTAAAAGATGGTTATATTGCTCCGTCCCTTGATAATCTATTAGATGAAGTAAAATCTAAAATAATCGAAGATTGTCTAAAGAAAAAATATCCAAACAAAGAAATCTTAATGGCGGATGTTCTTAATTTTAAGAAAGAAAATAAAGATATTCTTAAAAAAGAATGGAAGTTATCCAAATCATCAATGTCAAGAGATTTGGGGGAATTAAAATTTTTTAAAATAAATGATACTGAATATGTTAAAATTCATGCTCCATTTAAAAAATTTAAGTTATTACTACCATATCGTAAATATATACTTAAAGTTGGAAAAGACAATTCCTGTATAAAAATAAATGTTGATAATAGATATGTTGAAACAATAAAAGCTCTATTATATGATACTTATGAAGAATATATATATGGGGTAGTCGGTGGACTTGGGATTGTTGTTATATATCCAATACTTAATAATATTAAATTTTTTTATAAGGATTTAATAAATCTTATAAACAAAGGTAAATCAGAAAAAGATAATCCTGAGAATATAGATGATGAAGAATCAGAAACAAATAATACAGGTTAAGCACATTATTTTTTATAAACAAAATACGAATATTAGCTGTTCATTTTTAGAAGTAATCATATAACCTCCATTTCTAACAAAATCAAAAAATACAATTAATTTTCATAACAATAATTTAATACAAAAAAATTACAGGAGATTATTTATGAGATCAAAATATGCATTAATTACGAAATTCAAAAACTACTGGTTACAACATTATAGTATCAATCACGGATTTACAACCGCCGATGTTTTTCAATTTATCGAAAGTGAGAATCTGATAAATGAAAAAAGCGGCGAACCGTATTCTGAAACTACTATTAAATCAGTTCTTGCGAATGCGGATTTAAAAAATCTTGGTTCGAAAAATAAGAATAAAAAATTTTTAATTTCAAGAGACGATTATGAAAAAAGAATATATTTCTTTGATCCACGGCATACATCTTTTTGAAAAAATATTCTGGTAATCCCACCGCAAATGGAATTACCAGATAATAATTTGAAAATAGGATTTAAAAATGATAGATACAATCCATTTAATGATTACTAAATTTTTAATTAAAAATGATAACGAATTAAACATTATATCATCCAATCAAGATAATAAATTATTGTTTTCAACTATTTCAAAAAATAAAATTATTGGAATCAAAGCAAATTATAATTGCGATGTTTTTTCACTTGATATAAAGAGATATCGAAATCAATTATATTGTTTTATATATTTATCAATTCCGAAGTTTTTATATGGAAATAATTTAAAATCGGTTTCAGTAAAAGAATTTAAAGAATGTTTAAAAAGATTAAACACAAAGCTTAATTCCATAGGTATTATTGTTGATAATATCTTTGAATCAGAACTTACGAGACTGGATATATTTAAAAACATAGAACTTGAAAAAGAGTTTAACAATTATTTTTCTATATTTGAAAATATATCTTTAAATAGAAATAGTTTAACAGTAATTCATAAAAACAATTATACTCTATTTAGGACTTCGGGTAAACATATCTGTTTTTATGATAAAATCAAAGAATCAATATTGAATAAATTTAACATCGATGTTAATAGTAAATTAGCAAGAATAGAAATAAGATTATTTAAAAGTAAAAATGTTTATAAAATTACTGGGTTTAAAAATGTAGGCGATATCATAAATAATTATGAAAAGTTAGAAGTGTTTTATAATAAAATTATAGAGTCTATGTTCCCAAATGATAATACCAATAATACCGGTAATAAAAATAATTTAACAGAAGAATTGTCCTTTTATAAAGAAAAATATGGAAGAAATTATCTCAACACCTTTTTAATTCATACAGGTATTAATTCTTTATCTGAAAAAAGGTTAAAATCTGCTATTGATATTATTGAGAATAATTCTAATGTTACAAGGAAAAAGAAAGAAAGAATTACTTCATATCTCAAAGAAATTAAAAATATAAAAAAATTTAGAGATTATAATTATAAAGAATTGATTCAAAGTATAAAATAAATTATCTGAATATTAATATATTTTATTACCTAACTTTGACCTAATAAAATTAAAATAAAATATAAATAAACTTATATTTATAATATAATAAAATGGATTGATCAAAACGGTCAAGAACAAAAAATAGACTATTTAACAAATATAGTCTTCAATTAACTAAATATCCGCTCTCCGTCTTAATGACGGGGGGCTTTAACTAATTAAATATCATCAGGATTCAACCAGAAATCATCAGGTTTTGCTATTAATCTAGCATTTTGGTATGCAGAATCCAATGATAAAATTGTTTCTGGTATGTAAAAACCATCCTCCAAATCTAACACTAAAGCAAAGTCTGGCTGTTTAGAAAAAGATCCTCCTAAATAAATAGGCATCAATAACTGTAGTTTATCCGTCTGTGGTCTGTATTGAGGAACAACTAATTTATAATTTCTTTTTGCGATCGCTTTAGCATAATTTATTGAGTTGTCTAATAGTCTAGCCAATTCTATTGTATTCATTTTTCGATATTGATCTGGAAATTTTTCTATTCGTTCCTCAATTATATGGGTAAATTTATCATAACTCCTATCAATTGAATATGAATTATTGAAAGTAACTTCTTTAATATCTGAAAAAAAATCAACACTTTCAGGAAGTTTATCGAGATTATTAAGAATTTCATTTTTATACATAAATTTTCTTTTAGATAAATCTGATAAACTTTTTAATATAGAAGGATTATAATAAACCTTTTCTCCATCTTTTTCCCTAATTTTAAGAATTATATAAATATCATGAAAAAACTTATCAAGAAGTCCTGAATTAAATATTCCCAATTTTTCATCATCGCTAATAATAAATTTCTTTTGTGTTTTATCTTTTAATATTTTTTCAAATGTATTTTCAAGAAAAGATTTTAGAATAGGGTGAGGAATTATAGATTCATGATTTCGATATGTCCATTTTTCTGGTATACTTTTCTGGCTTAGTTCTTCCAGAAAAGTAAAACCTTCACCCCAATCATCAAAAATCATTTTACCAATACTAAATAAAAGATTATGTTTTATTTCTTTTTCAAATTTTTTTTCATTTGAAAAGAAAATGCCATTCCAATTTTTCCCAGAATTATGTCGATAAAAGTAAGCCAATATTTCATTATCATTATTATCTATTAACTCAGTATAATATAATGCATAAACAGAATTTTCCTCATCAATTGAATTACCAAATTTATCTAAATATCTAAGCTCATTATTTTCTAAAGCATTTTGAAAAGAAAAATTAAATGTTTTATAATCAACTGTAGCAGTCCCTTTTTTTATCAAAGAATTTAGATCTTCAATAAAAGTTCTAATATTCTCAATATAACCAAAATTAGTTATCCCTATTTTATTTGATTGGTTTATCATATACGCTCCTACTGTTTTTATAAAAATATTATCATAAGTTTATAATACTTCAAAATAAAAAATAGGAATTTATTTTTTAATATAAACTAATTTTTAATAAAGTTAAAAAATCTGCTCTTTGGGCTCTAGGAAGAAATATACTACTTTTATATAGATTCTAAGAGTTCTTTAAAAGAAATTTCATTTATTTTGAATTTATTAATATTTTTCTAAAACAGTTGATTTATTTTTAGTATTTTAATATAAATTAATAACGAACCGAGCGCGTCTTTTGTTCCATGCCGGTGTAAAAGACGCTTCGAGGTTCAGATATATTGTAGTTAGTTGAAATTGCCCGCAAGAATGAAGAAAAAACTGTTTCGCTCGTGTCCTTGCGAGCGAGGATCCTATCATAAAGCAATTTTGATTCACTACATATTGTATTTTTCTTTAAAAAAGGAATAAAGATTGCGTATGCAATCTTAAAAATATAATTTGTAGGAGAGTAGTAATGAAATGCACAAATCATCCAGAAAGAGATGCATCAGGAACATGTGTTTTTTGCGGAAAATTATTTTGCTTAGATTGTTTAATTGACGTAAAAGGGAGACTTTATTGTAAAAATGATATTGGAAATGTTATTGATCATGAAAAAGAAAAAAATAAACAACAAAATCAAGGACCTATGGTTTTTATGAATGCTGGAGGAGGTGGAGGCGGCAGCTCTTCATCCTCTTCAGTAAATGGAATTAAATCTGGAGGAACAAAAAGTAAAGTTGTTGCTGGAATTCTTGCTTTATTCTTAGGTGGAATTGGAATACATAAATTTTATTTAGGAAAACCAGTTCAAGGAATTATATATATATTATTATGCTGGACATTTGTTCCATCTATTATAGCTTTTATTGAAGGAATAATTTATTTATTAATGAATGAAGAAAATTTCCATAAAAAATATGGATAAAATAAAAGCATTAATTAAATTTTTTCAATTTGTTAATAAGTTATTAAATACTAAATGATAATCATGTATATATCAAATATTAGATATAAGAAACATTGAAAACAAGATATAATTAAATTTCTAAATTAAATAGTGTTTTAAAAATGTTATTGTCATGTTAATATTTATCAGAAAATATATAATTTTCGTATATAATATAATCCGTCATCCTTGACGGCTATATTGGTAGTTATTTGCGAGCAACTTCAACTAACACGGCATACAAGGTTACGCTTCCCTATCGGTCGCTTCACCCAAGTTGCCCTATGAGATTTTTTAGTTTTATGGTTGATTTATTTTGTTATTTGGAATATTATTTTTTTATATAGTAGTTGTCTGGGATTATACGGGCAACTTCTTGTATGCCGAGGCGTTCTCTGTCATGTTTTCGCCAAAAAAAAAGAATGCCAGCCGTCCGTGGCTGGCTAGATAAAATATTATTTGAGGGGTTAAAATGGATGTTGGAAAGATGCCAATAAGTGCTTTTCTACAAGGTCAAACAAAAAGTTTTGTTATACCTGTTTTCCAAAGAGATTATGCTTGGAAGATTTCTAACTGCGACAAATTATGGAATGATTTGATAGAGTTAAAATTGAAAATGAGACAAGATCACTTTCTTGGAACTATAGTGACTATTGGATTAAATTATGATGAATACTCTGTTATCGATGGTCAACAAAGACTTACAACAATTTCATTGCTATTATTAGCTTTGTATACTTTCTTAAAAAACAAGAACAATAAAAATAATGAAGAGGAAACTCTCGAGCAACAACTTCTTGATTTTTTGATTAATAAATACTCAAAAGAATCAGATAAAAGAATAAGATTAAAACCTAACAAGCAGGACCGATTATTTTTTGAAAAATTATTTGATTCAAATGAAAATATAGATAACACATCAAATATTGTAAATAATTATAATTTTTTTTATAATAAAATATCTTCGAATCAGCTAGTGCCAATAGAAATATTCGAATTATTTCATAAATTGAAAATTGTATTAATTAATCTAGATTCAAAAAGTGACGACCCTCAGCTCATATTTGAAAGTTTAAATTCGACTGGAGTTGGTTTAACTGCAGGAGATTTAATAAGAAATTATATTTTAATGGATTTAGAACCTCAGTTACAAGAGAGCTATTATAAAAATTACTGGATTGAAATTGAAAAATTATCGGGAGATATTCCTGAATTTATTCGAAATTACTTGATTTACAAACTTCAAACTTGGGTAAAAAAAGATGATGTTTATGATATTTTCAAGAAGATTGCAAAGGATGAGTTTAAAAACAATAAAAAAGATATTCTTGAAGACTTAAAATATAATGCAAAGATATATAGTAATTTTGTTCAGATTCAAGTAAATAATGATGTTGAGATTAATAATTGTTTACTGAGATTAAATAAGATAGAGTTTACAGTATGTCATCCATATTTATTTGATCTTTTTAATGATTATTTTATAGGCATAATAAAAAAAGAAAATCTTTGTAATATTTTAAAATTAATTGAAAGCTACGCCTTTAGAAAAATATTAGTTGATAATACAACACAAGGATTAAATAAATTATTTGTAACCTTATCAAAAGAAATCAAAAAAAATGAATCTTGGAAGCAGAACTATTATGAAATCCTAAAATACATTTTATTAGAAAAACGTGTTTCACAAAGATTTCCTACCGATGAAGAATTTGAAACTGCGCTTATAAATAAAGAAATTTATAAACTTCAATCAAAAAATAGAAATTTCCTACTAGAATCACTTGAAAATTATAATTCAGCTTATTCAATAAACTTGGATAATCTAACTATTGAACATATTATGCCGCAAAAGTTAACTAAAGATTGGAAAACTAGCTTAGGACAAAATTGGCAAGATATTCATAATAAATACTTACATACATTAGGAAATTTAAGTTTAACAGGAAACAACTCAAAATTATCAAATAATAATTTTGACGATAAACAAAAAATTGATTTTCAAAATAGTAAACTTAAACTGAATTATATTTTAAATGATGTTAAGGATTGGAATGAAGAAAAAATCATTCATAGAGCAAAAGACTTGATAAAAGATGCATTGAAAATATGGTTTTATCCAAGTACTAACTACTCGAAACAAGAACCTGATGAAATTATTTTTGATTTAACAAGTGAAGATAACTTTACGAACAGTAAACCAATCTATTTGTATTTAGGAGAAGATGAAAAAGGAATATCAGTTTCTTCTTGGAGAGATGTTTTACGAAATGTATGTTCTTTTTTATATGACTACTCACCTACGCAGTTCAATGAAATAATGAATAGTAAAGAATTTGAATGGTACTTTAATAGAAATAAACCATTAATTACAGAGATGGAATTCAAAGAAAATTTATTTGTTGAAAGTACAATGAGTGCAAATAGTATTTACTCGTTTTTAGTAAGAATTTGTAATAAGATTGGCTTTGACCCTGAACAAATTCAGTTTTCTATAAAATAATTTATTAAGAGTGCATCCGTGCACTCTTAATAAAAAATATGTGGCGAAAACACGACAGAGAACAGCCAGTTGTCGGTTTCGGCGGATTACCGCCTACACCCAAATTGACGGCGTTTTTGAGCGTTTATTGTTGATTTTTGATATTATTTGTAGTATTGATTTATTATATTTAGAATTTTATAAGTCAGCCGTCAACTTCGACAACTGGCAAAACGTTATCGGCAAGACAGAGTGCAAGATTGTTTGTTAAAAATATAAGTTTATGATATACTAACCCCGCCCCGAAGACGCCCGTCGTCCTTGACGGGCAAAATAAAAAAGGTGTTTAAGAAATGAATAAACTTGGTAACTATAATTTAAATGATGTTTACTGTGGTGATTGTGTAGAATTAATGAAATCTATACCAGATTGTTCCGTGGATTTAGTTGTAACATCTCCTCCATATGATAAGGTAAGAGATTATAAAGGTAATGTAAAATTTGATTTACATAATACTGGTCAAGAAATATTTAGAGTTTTAAAAAATGGTGGAATAGCAGTTATGGTAATACAAGACCAAACAAAAGATTTTGGAAAATCCTTGACTTCATTTAAAACAATAATTGACTGGTGTGATAATATTGGATTTAAACTATTTGAAACTGTAATTTATCGTAAGCACGGTCCTGAGGGCGCTTGGTGGACAAAAAGATTTAGAGTAGATCATGAATATATGCCGATTTTTTTAAAAGGTGATAAACCAAATTTTTTTAATAAAGAACCGTTGAAAGTGCCTTCAAAGCATGGAGGAAAAGTTATGACTGGTAGTGGAGCAAGAAAAACTAATGGAGAAACACAAAAAACAGTTACAAGACCAATTAATTTGACCAAATGCAGAGGTACAATATGGAATTATTTAATGGCGGGTGATAAAAATCCTTTAAAAAGAAAACATCCGGCTGTTTTTCCTGATCAAATACCTTATGATTTTATCCAGTGTTTTTGTCCTGAATCAGGTGTTGTGTTAGACCCTTTTTGTGGAAGTGGTTCTACTTTGGTGATGTCAAAAAAATTGGGAAGAAATTTTATAGGTTTTGATATTGAAAAAGAATATTGTGAATTAGCATTAGAAAGAATAAAAAAAGAAACAGAAGATGATACTAATAACTTATTTTCAAGTTTTTATAACATTGGGGAGTAAAAATGGCTATTCAAGATTTATTAAAAGATAAAAATGATCAAATTGATTATGAGCACATTTGTAAAAAATATAATTGGATACTTGAAGAAAACCATTATTGTGTTTTGAGTCCTGATAGTGACGGATTACTTTGTGGATTATTTATGTCAATGTTTTTAAATTGGAAAGTGGTAGGATTTTATGATGGAAAAGTATCGATAATTAATAAATCCTATATTGATAAAAAGCCAATATTTCTTGATATGGAAATATTTAGAAAAGAAATTCGAAGTATGGGACATCATATGCTTTTAGTCAATAAAAAACATATTCCTGAAAGTTGGGATAATTTTGATAACTGTATTCAACCAAATAACTTAAGAAAATATGATGGTAAAAATAATTTCAGATTAAAATATCCACTTGCCACCATACATATGTTGGTAAGTATTGTTGCATATAAAAATAAAAATATTAAAATACCTGAATCTGCTGTTCCTGCTTTATTTTTTACTGATGGAGTATTTAATGTTCTATTTAGTTATCCTGAAAATGTTTTAAACTGGTTACAATATTTAAGAATACATGAAGATTGGAATCCATTAAAATCAATATTTGAAAATGAAAAATATAGTGTTTTTACTTTGATGAAAGAAATGGATAAATTTTTCAGAAGACGAGATGAAATAAGTATAAGCAAAGAACGTGGTGATCGTCTTAGAATATCAAATAAAGACGGAAGTCCAGTTAATATAGAAAATATTCATACAGGTGTTTGTACAATTAATAACGAGGCAAAAAACAGAATAGTTGAATTTATAAAAATTTTAGCTGAATTTACAACATGGGAATATAAAAATCAAAACTGGTTATGTTGGGATAATATGAAATTTTCTCAATTCAAAAAAGGAAATTTTAAAGGTGATAAAAAAACCATAACTATTCAAAATTTTAAAGACTTCATTGAGAAAAAACCTCTATCTTGGGCAATGACAAGTGGTGATAATATTGAATATACATTAGAAGAACCTGACAAAATATTGAATTAAAATCGCCTACGCGCGTCCGTGCGCTTCGGCTTGAATACGGGGCGGGGAGATTTTTTGTTAAATTGCACTCTGTCCAGCCGATAACAGCAAGTTGCCGGTTTCGGCGGAGAATACCGCCTACACCTAAATTGACCGCAGATTATGGTTATATTATAGATTATTGTACAGTATTGATGATTATTTAAAAAATGCGGTCAACTTCGGCAACTTGCGGGACGTTGTGTGAAATTCCCGCCAATCAAGAAACCCGCCATCCGTGGCGGGTTGAGTAAAGCAGGAATGAAACAAGACGTTCAGGAGAAGCCGCATTCTGACCGTTTAAAAAAAACAGCGGTAAAAACAAAGGAGGCCAAAAATGGCAAAGTGTAAGTATTGTGGTTCTTCATCTTATGGCAGTGGGTGCTCTCATAGCCCTCACAAAAAACACGAACATAATGATGATGAAAAAAAGTGTGTATACTGTGGGTCTAGTTCTTATGGTTCAGGCTGTTCTCATAGCCCTACGAAGAAGCATATGCATGGACCGGGGGCAAATAAATGTAGATATTGCGGGTCCACTTCTACAGGTTCAGGTTGTTCTCATAGTCCCCACGGAAAACACGAAAAATAACAAACACAGAGCAAACCCTATCGATGAATAAGATAGGGTTTGCATAAAATTGAGGAGTTTAATATGGCTTTTGTCGAACCCATTACCATAAAAGATGCAATAGAATCTGTACATCGGAAGAATTATTTGCTGCCTGCAATACAAAGAGAATTTGTTTGGAGCACGGACCAGATAGAAAGATTATTTGACTCTTTGATGAGAGATTACCCCATAAATTCATTTTTATTCTGGGCAGTCGAAAAAGCCAATATCTCAAACTACCAGTTTTATGAATTTATTAGAGAATACCATGAAAGAGACAGCAGACATAACCCGAAGGCTGATTTAAATGGAGAAACAGGGATTACAGCAATACTCGATGGTCAGCAACGGTTAACATCACTATATATTGGACTAAAAGGAACATATGCCTACCGTTTACCCCGGAAGAGATGGGATAATGATTCTGCATTTCCAAAAAGAAAATTATGTTTGAATTTACTATTGCCAGCAGAGAATGGCGACTTAGAATATGACTTCAGGTTCCTTACAAAAAATGAATACGAACATCGAGATGATGATCATTTTTGGTTTGTAATCGGCGATATCCTTGATTTAAAAGAAGCTGTAGATGTAAATGACTATCTCCTTGATAAAGAAATATCAAATTTTGGGAAAGATAAAGCACGCTTCGCAAATAAGGCATTATTTAAACTTTATGAGATTATTCATAAAAACAAGTCAATTAATTTCTTTCTTGAGAAGGACGAAAGTCTTGATAAAGTGCTCAATATTTTTATCCGAGTGAACAGTGGCGGTACGCAATTAAGCTATTCAGACTTATTGCTTTCTATAGCAACAGCCCAGTGGAAAGAAAAAGACGCTCGCGAAGAAATTACTTCTTTTGTTGATGAAATAAATGCAATCGGTGACGGCTTTAACATTAATAAAGATTTTGTTTTGAAATCCTGTCTTGTTCTTTCAGATTTTAAGGACATTGCTTTTAAAGTCGATAATTTCAATCAGCAGAATATGCTCAAAATCGAAAAGTCATGGGATAAAATCTCGGAATCTATAAAATCCTCGTTTTTACTTTTGGCAAGCCTTGGATACCATAGGGAAACCCTTACGTCAAATAACGCCATTATACCAATTGCTTATTACCTCAATAAAATTGGTAATCCTGAAAATTATTCCATCGCATCGAAATATGAGACTGATAAACGGATGGTTTTCAAATGGCTTGTCATTGTTTTACTTAAAAGAATATTCAGCGGACAACCAGATAATGTTTTAAGACCTATAAGAGAAGTAATCAGCAGTTCAGCGAATGGATTCCCGTATGCGGAGATTTTTGATAAACAGAAAGGGACGCCAAAATCACTGTCATTTGATGAAGATGAGATTTCAAATCTTTTTTATTATCAGTATGGGCAGGCGTATACTTATTCGATTTTAGCATTTATTTATCCTTTTCTTGATTTTAGGAATAAATTTCATCAAGACCATATTTTTCCAAAGAGTTTATTTACAGCAAAGCGACTGCAAAAGTATGGAATACCAGATGCCGATATTCCATTCTACTTGGCAAACTATAATTGCATTGCAAATCTCCAATTGTTAGAGGGTATACCGAATCAAGAAAAATCAGGGAAAGAGTTTTCAAAGTGGATTTTGGAAAAGTATCCGAATGCTAACGATAGAAAACAATATATGGAAAGGCACTACATCCCTGACTGCTCACTAGAAATGGCTAACTTTAAAGAATTTATAGAGAAAAGGAAAAAGCTTATAGCAGATGCGTTTAAAAATCTTATTGAATGATAATGCAGAAGAGTTTCAATTCGCCGTCCATGGCGAATTGAAAGATTGGCGGGAACATCACACAACAGCGTGTAGCCGGTTCGGGCGGAGTACCGCCCTCTCCCAAATTGCCTTCGCTCCGCTTCGGCAACTTCGGCTACACGCGGAACGTTGTGCGAAAGGCAGAGCGCCAAGACGATGATAAGGAAAATGAATTGATGATAAATACATTTCTTAACCCCGCCCCAAGAACGCCCGCCGTCCATGGCGGGCTGAAGAAAAAGAGGAATACAGATATGATATACATTGGGAAGGCTTAAATATGGCAGAGAAAGAAGCAAAAGCACGGATAAAAATCAACAAACTCCTTGAAGAAGCTGGTTGGCGTTTCTTTGACAATGAAGCAGGCAAGGCAAATATTCTTCTTGAAAACAATGTCAAACTAACAACAGAGAAATTAAACGAATTTGGAGAAGATTTTGAAAAAACCGGAAATGGCTTTATAGACTTTTTGCTTCTTGATGCGCAAGGGTTTCCGTTTATTGTATTAGAAGCAAAGGCTGAAGATAAAAACCCGTTATTTGGCAAAGAACAAGCTCGGCGTTATGCCGTCTCACAGAACTGCCGATTTATCATTCTATCAAATGGAAACATTCACTACTTTTGGGATTTGGAAAGGGGTAATCCTCACATAATAAGCCGTTTCCCTTCTCCTGAAACAGTAAAGGGTTATTCAACTTTTAAGCCTGATAGAAATAACTTAGTCAGTGAAGCAGTAAATGATGATTATATCGTGCTAACTCAGAAACCAGAATATATCAACGACCCATCTTATACCAATGAAGACAACCGTAAGAACTACATTGAATTAAACAAACTTAGATTTTTAAGAAAGTATCAGATTAGGGCAGTCAATTCAATCCAAAATGCGGTTAAGCAAGGGAAAGACCGCTTTCTTTTTGAAATGGCTACAGGTACAGGGAAAACACTTGTATCTGCTGCGGTAATAAAGTTATTTCTACGAACTGGTAATGCACGAAGAGTTTTATTTCTGGTAGATCGGCTTGAACTTGAAGACCAGGCATATAAAGCGTTTGTCGCTTATCTTAAAAATGATTATAAGACAGTCATTTATAAAGAAAGCCGTGATGATTGGCGGAAAGCAGAAATTGTTGTATCAACCGTCCAAACATTTTTAGCAAAGAATCGATATAAAAGGTTGTTTACCCCTGATGATTTTGACCTTGTGATTTCGGATGAAGCCCATCGCAGTATTGGAGGAAACAGCAGAGCGGTTTTTGAATACTTCATTGGCTACAAACTTGGCTTAACCGCCACACCAAAAGATTACCTTAAGCATATTGATACCGCCGAACTCGGTGAAAATGATCCTCGTGAACTTGAACGCAGACTGCTTCTTGATTCATATAAAACATTCGGTTGTGAAAACGGCGAGCCTACATTCCGCTATTCACTTGTTGATGGTGTTAAGGAAGGATTTCTTGTAAATCCTGTTGTTGTTGATGCAAGAACAGAAATTACAACACAGCTTCTTTCAGACCAAGGATATACAATAACTACGCAAAATGATGATGGAGAAGAGGTTGAAGAAATTTATGTCCAAAAAGATTTTGAAAAAAAATTCTTTTCAGAAAATACAAATAAAGCTTTTTGCAGAGCTTTTTTAGATAACGCCTATAGAGACCCGATAAGCGGTGAGATTGGAAAAACCATTGTCTTTTGTGTTTCACAAAATCATGCGGCAAAAATTACCCAGATTCTAAATGAATTGGCTCATCAAATGTTTCCAGATAAATACAGGTCTGATTTTGCCATCCAGGTAACATCACGAATTGCTGACGCTCAACAGTTCACGATTAATTTTACAAACAACAGACTTTCTGGCACCGGAAACTTTAACCCATCATATAAAACCAGTAAAACCCGTGTTTGTGTAACAGTCGGGATGATGACCACAGGTTATGACTGCCCAGATATACTTAACCTTTGCTTGATGCGACCAATATTCTCGCCAACTGATTTTATTCAGATAAAAGGGCGTGGAACAAGAAAACATAATTTCGCCACAGATATTATTGATCCACAATTAAAAAGTCAGACAGGTGAAAAGCAAAAAGATAATTTTAAGATGTTCGATTTTTTTGCAAACTGCGAATATTTTGAAGAAAAATTTAATTATGATGAAGTCTTAAAACTTCCAAAGAACGGCTCTGACGAAACACTCGCATACGAAGTTCATGAACCATCTGGAATTAACGAATATGATAGTTCAAGGTCAGACCAGATAACGAAACTCGAACATTCTATAGTTGGACCAGACGGTATGAAAATAGACAGAATGTATTTCGAGAAATTTGAAAAGACAATCATTGAACACCCTGCACTTAAAGAACAGGCAGAAGCAGGCAAATGGGATGAGTTAATGGCATATCTTGAGAAGTATGTACTTGATAAGCCTGATGAATATTTTACCCTCGAAAAACTCCGTTCATCCATTCAGATAGACCGTCGTGTATCCATGCGGGAAATCATCGAAAAGATATTCGGCATGATTCCCTATTTTAAGACAAAAAATGAACTATTGGACGAAGAGTTTGATAAGTTTGATAGCAGATATTTACCAAAGGAAGAATATTTTACCTACGCAAAAACTGTTTTCAAGGCATATATTCTTGATGCGGAATTCAGAGCTATTATCGATAATAAGAATTTTGCACTCTTAAATATTTCGCCCTACGGAGAGGCATTTAAAAAATTACCAGCTGAACTACGTAATGCAATACCTGAATATATAAAAGACTTTGTGCCACTTAACAAGTTTGTGGCATAAAATAAACAGGATAAACAGGATATACAGGATAAACAGGATGTTTAAGATATGAAATATGAGCGTATAACAGAACAGATTTTAGGATGTGCTTTTGAGGTTATTAACGAACTAGGCTCAGGATTTCTTGAGTCTGTGTATGAAAAAGCCTTGACGCTTGCATTAAAAGATAAAGGATTTTCAGTTGTGAATCAATATCCCATAAATGTTTATTTTAGGAACAAGGTTGTTGGAGAATTTTACGCAGATTTATTTGTTGATAATAAAGTAATTGTTGAACTAAAAGCCGTAAAATCGCTTTTACCTGAGCACAAGGCACAGGTCATCAATTATTTAAAAGGCACTGGCATTGAAGTAGGATTGTTAATAAACTTTGGCAATCAGCAACTGGAGTATAATCGTCTTTATTTGCCAGGAAGTACAAACAAAGAATATAAACAGGATAAACAGGATGAACAGGATGAACAGGATAGTCAGGATGGTCAGGATGAAGTGAATGGTTTATTTTGAATCCTGAGTATCCTAAAAATCCTGTTAATGCAAAAGGAGTGAATTATGTTAGACAACGAAACCAAACGACGCATTGATACTGCCCGCGATATACTTGTCGGCAAAGTTCCAGACCCTAAAAGTCAGGTAGAGCAGATAACCATTGCCCTTATCTACAAGTTTATGGACGACATGGATAAGGAAGCAGTTGAACTTGGAGGAAAACCAAGCTTTTTTACAGGTGATTATGAACGCTACGCATGGAGCAAGATATTCGACCCACGTATCGGTGGCCATGAAATGCTGGGGCTATATGGCGAAGCGATTGTAAAACTCAATCAAAACCCGAATCTCCCTCAATTATTCCGTGATATTTTTAAGAATGCATATCTGCCATATCGTGACCCGGAGACATTAAAACTCTTTCTAAAAACGATCAATGAATTTTCATATGACCATTCAGAACGGTTAGGTGATGCTTTTGAATATCTCCTTTCAGTTTTAGGAAGTCAGGGTGATGCGGGACAGTTCAGAACTCCCCGGCACATTATTGACTTTATGGTAGAACTTGCAAACCCTCAAAAGCACGAGACTGTTTTAGACCCTGCTTGCGGTACCGCAGGTTTTCTCATTTCATCTTATAAGCACATTCTCAAAGAAAACTGCAAGAAAGTTCCGGGTGACTTGCTCAACACTGAAGAACGGAAAAAGCTCCTGACCAATTTCAAGGGGTATGATATTTCGCCGGATATGGTTCGACTTTCACTTGTAAATATGTATCTGCATGGTTTTGTTCAGCCTCAAATCATGGAATACGATACCCTGACCAGTGAAGAACGCTGGAATGAATACGCTGATGTTATTCTTGCCAATCCCCCTTTTATGACACCAAAGGGAGGTATCAAGCCACATAAAAAGTTCAGCGTGCAGAGTAACAGGAGTGAAGTGCTGTTTGTTGACTACATCGCTGAACATCTCACACCAACTGGAAGAGCGGCAGTCATTGTGCCAGAAGGGATTATTTTTCAGAGCGCAACGGCTTACAAAGCACTTCGGAAAATGCTAGTTGATAACCATCTTTATGCAGTTGTATCGCTCCCTGCAGGTATCTTTAATCCATATTCTGGTGTCAAGACTTCGATTCTTTTAATGGATAGACAGCTATCAAAAAAAACAGATTCTGTCCTTTTTGTAAAAATTGAGAATGACGGTTTTGGACTTGGTGCGCAGAGACGGGAAATTGACAAAAACGATTTGCCCGACTCGGTGAATGTGATAAAGGACTATGTAACTGCGGTAAGGAATGGAAAGACGGAAGCATTTATTACTGATGAAAAGCCTTGTGGTGCGTTGCTGGTGAAGAGAGAACAACTGGCGGAGAATGGGGAGTATAATCTTACTGCGGATAGATACAGGACTGTTGAAACTAGGAAAAATCAGAAATGGCCTTTGATTGAAGTCAGTGATTTGCTTGAATTTGTTGGAAAAGGTTTAAGGCCTGCGTCCTTTGCAGATGATTCAGGAACAATTCCCTTTATTGTTTCCTCGCCAAACCAAAAAAAGTGTGTTACAGCTGATTTTAATTTGGAAGCATTAGTAATTGGCGATGGAGGTTCTGCCAATATTCATTATATTAATGGTCTATTTTCTGCATCTGATCATACCTATATACTTAAAAGCATGGATAATAGAATTATTTTAAAATATATCTATTGGGTTATCTATTACAATTTAGATATTATTGAAACAGGTTTTCAAGGACAAGGTTTAAAGAATGTTTCAAAAAAGCATTTACAATCAATCAAACTACCAATCCCGCCTCTTGAAGTCCAGCGCGAGA
>Ga0255345_1003118_pt1 | contig 19805 bp, 18 predicted proteins | sample wastewater_treat_6_FD_192415 | JGI IMG/M metagenome (GOLD analysis project Ga0255345, IMG submission 192415) | Wastewater microbial communities from Lulu Island WWTP, Vancouver, Canada - plant20 | ecosystem: Engineered > WWTP > Wastewater > Unclassified | place: Canada: Vancouver, British... | reverse complement strand
AAGCGTCCCCTTGCCACCCCCTTGCCACCTTGCCACCCATTACCAAAAAAAATATATAAAAGCGTTTGACAACGTATCATAAACGTAGTATTATTTTTAGCTAAAGGATAAAAATTGAGGAAAGAAGTGATTTTGTTGAAAAGCGGTTTTAAAACAAAAACAAGAGAGGTATTAAAGCAAGGACCTCTATCACCATTTTCCGTAGCATATGTATTTGTCTGTTATATATATTAAAGCCTTCCATCGCGGAAGGCTTTTTGTTTGGGTAAAAACGACCAGATAACAACAAAGGTAAAAATGAAAGGAGCGATAAACCTGTGTTAAGAGGAAGAAGCATATTGGAACCGGGAGACCTTTCCAAAGAGGAATTTGAGGAGGTTTTTGAGCTGGCGGAAAAAATCATGAAGGACCCGGCAGCTTATACCCACGCTTGCGACGGGAAGCTTTTAGCCACACTATTTTATGAACCGAGTACAAGAACACGGCTTTCTTTTGAAGCCGCTATGCTGAGGATGGGCGGACAGGTCATAGGTTTTTCTGAAGCCGGGACAAGTTCTGTGACAAAAGGTGAAAGCATTGCAGATACGGTAAGAACCATTGCCTGCTATGCCGACATTGTTGCGATGCGCCACCATAAGGAGGGCGCTCCCCGCATAGGCACCTTTGCCGCCGATATTCCGCTTATCAATGCAGGGGACGGAGGGCACCAACATCCTACCCAGACCCTCACAGATCTGCTTACCATCCTTCTCATGAAAGGAGGTTTTGATAACTTAACGGTGGGCTTCTGCGGCGATTTGAAATTCGGGCGCACCGTGCACTCACTGATGAAAGCTTTGACGATGTACTCCGGTGTCAGGTTTATGCTGATATCGCCGGAAGAACTTGTGATCCCTGATTATATCCGCAAAGAGGTTTTGGATAAAAACAACATTGAATATAAAGAGCTAAGGCGTTTAGAGGAAGCCATAGGCAAGTTGGACATACTGTATATGACAAGGGTACAAAAAGAAAGATTCTTCAATGAAGAGGATTATGTAAGATTAAAAGACAGCTATATATTGGACCAGGAGAAAATGTCCATGGCAAGGGACGATATGATCGTACTCCATCCTTTACCCAGGGTAAACGAGATCGCTCCTGAGGTGGATAGGGATCCCAGAGCAGTGTATTTTAAACAGGCACGCTATGGGATGTATGTGCGAATGGCCTTGATAATGAAACTTTTAGGTGTCGATGATGTTTCGGGCGAAAGGGTGGTGAACTGAATGCTGATCATACAGAGCATAGAAAAGGGCATCGTGATCGATCATATCACTGCGGGGATGGGTGCAAAGATACTGAACTACCTTGATATCGATACTTCAAAACATACGATAGCCTTCATAATGAATGCCGACAGTAAAAAACACGGGCGCAAAGATGTAATCAAAATAAAGGATGTGGTTGACATCGACCTTGCGGATCTGGGGCTTATCGATCCTTCTGCAACGGTCAACATCATTGAAAACCATAAGGTAGTAAGAAAAATAAAGCTGGAGATCCCAAAGACGGTGGTTAACATAATCCGATGTAAAAATCCAAGATGCGTTACCTCTGTGGAATTCAATGCCCCTCATATTTTCCATCTCGTTGATGCCGAAGAACGGGAATACCGATGCGAGTATTGCGATGATATAGTCAGCATGAAAGGGGATTTTAAAAATGAGATATTGCATAAGGGGCGGCCTCGTTATAAGCCCTGCGAATAATATTGAGCAAAAGAGAGATATCTTTATTGAAAACGGGCTGATCGCAAAGCTTACGGAGCCGGGGAAAGAGTTGCCGGAAGATGCGCAAACCATCGATGCCACAGGTAAATGGATCGTTCCCGGGCTTATAGATCTTCATGTCCATTTCCGGGACCCCGGACAAACACATAAAGAAGATGCTGTATCAGGCTGTCATGCTGCCGCCGCAGGAGGCTTTACCACAGTTTGCTGTATGCCGAATACCGTGCCCGCCATGGACAATGCGGAAATTTTAAAATACCTTGATGGTAAGGGCAAAAAAATGTGCGGTGTGAACCTGCTTATGGTGTCTGCCATCACAGAAGGACTGAAAGGGATCAGTCTGACCGACCAAAAGGCTCTGACTGCCATTCCTACCCGCTGTGCGGAATTAACGGGAAAAGGAGTAGCTGCAATCAGTGAAGACGGAAAATCCGTGGATGAGACTGCATTGATGCTGGAAGGTATGAAACTGGCGGCAGAGCTCGATTTACCCGTTTTTTCGCATGCCGAGGAAAGAGCTCTCTCTGGAGGAGTGATGAACCTTGGCGCCAGATCGGCGGAATTGGGAGTCAGGGGGATTCCTCCGGAAGCCGAAGAACTGATTGTCGCAAGGGACATTCTGCTTGCCGGATATACAGGCTGCAGACTGCATTTATGCCATATCAGTACAAAGGGCAGCATAGAGCAGATACGTTTAGGAAAATCACGGCGGATAAGGGTCACCGCAGAAACAGCCCCCCATTATTTCACTCTTACAGAAGAAGCCGTCAATATAGAAAACGGCCTGGCCAAGATGAATCCGCCCCTTAGAAGCCGGGAGGATCGGGATGCCGTTATCGATGCGCTCAAGGATGGTACAATAGATGCTATCGCCACAGACCATGCTCCCCACTCGGCGGAAGAAAAGGAAGTGCCGCTGACAGAAGCGGCTTTCGGCATTGTGGGCCTTGAGACTGCATTTGCACTGGGCCTCACTGTTCTTGTGAAAAAAGGGCGCCTGACACCTTCTCAGTTTATTAAGAAAATGAGCACAGCGCCGGCAGAAATCCTTGGCATAGATCGGGGGATGATAGCGCCGGGAAGCGCAGCGGATTTGGCAATTCTTGATGTAGATAGAGAATATGTTATAAATCCTTCCGCATTTCTTTCCCAGGGAAGAAATACACCTTTCGGAGGAATGAAGGTGTACGGCAAAGCAGTGGTAACAATAGCAGGCGGAAAGGTGGTATACCATGATAGATCTTTTGATTGAGAAGATAAAGAAGACAGAAAATCCCGCAGTGGCAGGCCTTGATCCTGTTATTGAAATGATCCCTGCATATATTAAGAAGCAGATGTTCGAAATATACGGAAAAACCCCGGAAGCGGCGGGAGCCATGTTCACCGAATTCAACAAGGCTATAATCGATGCGATTTATGATCTTGTTCCGGCAGTAAAGCCGCAGATCGCGATGTATGAGTGTTTCGGCCTTGCCGGCCTGGCGTCATATATCGACACCGTCGAATACGCTAAACAAAAGGGGCTTATAGTGATCGGCGATATCAAGCGCGGAGATATCGCCTCCACAGCGGAGGCCTATTCGGCACATCTGGGCGGGAGCATCATTGAAGGGGAAAGCTATGATATTTGGAAGGAAGACGCCATAACGATCAACCCGTATTTCGGGACCGACGGCATAGCACCTTTTGTTGACCGCTGCAAAAAACATGATAAAGGCGTATTCGTATTGATAAGGACAAGCAATAAGAGCAGCTGTGAATTGCAGGACATAATAGCAGAAGGGCAGCCGCTTTATTTGCATGTTGCAGCCCTGGTAAAAAAATGGGGTGGAGATTTGATCGGTGAACAGGGCTACAGCCGAATAGGAGCGGTAGTAGGAGCAACGCATAAAGAGCAGGGCATCGCTTTGAGAAAACAGCTGCCTCAAACCTTTTTTTTAGTACCGGGATATGGAGCCCAGGGAGGGATCGGAGCAGATCTTAAAGGTTATTTTGACAAAGACGGACTTGGAAGCATAGTCAATTCATCCAGAGGGATAATCGCAGCCTGGCAGAAAGATAAGGAATTGGCAGCTGATCCGGATTTGGGACCGGAATTTGCCGAAGCTTCAAGAAAAGCGGTAATCGCTATGCGAAGAGATCTGCAGTTCGCCATGGAGGGATAAAGTGAAAGAAGTATTTTGCACCAAGGTTTTGAAAAATGAACTAATTGCTAAAGGAATATATTCCATGATCCTGGAATATCACGAAGAAATTGCCTGCCGCATAATACCGGGCCAGTTCGTCAATCTCTACCTTAATCGGAAAGATCTCCTCCTGCCAAGACCATTAAGCATTTGCAGGGTTTTAACGGAAAGTATTAATATTGTTTATCGCATTTCCGGCTCCGGTACTAAAGAGCTTTCATGTTATCTCCCGGGAGCCTTAATACGTGTTTCTTCACCCCTGGGCAACGGCTTCGATCTGTCTATATGTGAGAAGGATGTTAAGCCAAAGGCAAGTATTGTAGGCGGGGGCATCGGTGTACCTCCGCTCTTGGAGCTGACTCATCGCCTGGTCGGCATGGGAGTATCGGTACAAGCAGTGTTAGGTTTTCAGGATGAACCCTACTTATATGAAGAGTTTCAAAAAGCCGGGGCCGCCGTTCGCTTGGCGACGGACAGCGGCAAAACCGGCTTCCGTGGGACCGTAATGGATTTGATAAAGGACGAGACCTCGGTACAGGAAGCAGAAGAGCGGTTTTTAGGGGAGATCTGCTTTGCCTGCGGACCTTCGCCTATGCTTTCGGCTTTGTCCGGGCACTGTATAAAGACCGGAACGCTGCTTCAGGTCTCACTGGAAGAAAGGATGGGCTGCGGCTTCGGAGCTTGCGTGGGCTGTGTTTGCAAGATCAAAACCTCTGACGGAGCCATACTGAAAAAAGTATGTAAAGACGGGCCAGTATTTCCCGGAAATGAGGTGGTCTTCGATGCCTGATCTAAAGGTAAATATTGCCGGAGTAAAGTGGAAGAACCCGATAACAGTATGCTCCGGAACATTTTCTGCGAGAGATTCGGGAGATTTTTATGACATCGACCGGCTTGGAGCCATTGTAACAAAAGGTGTTTCCGCAGAACCATGGGAAGGCAACCCAACGCCGAGGATCGCCGAAACCTACGGCGGGATGCTTAATTCCGTCGGTCTCCAAAATTTAGGAGCTGATCGGTTCTGTAAAGAAGAACTGCCTTACTTAAAACAGTTTGATTGCCCTGTCATCGTCAATGTTGCGGGAAAAAGTATTGATGAGTATTGCCGGGCTGTTGAGAAGCTGTCTGCTACAGAAGCAGATATGCTTGAAATCAATATTTCCTGCCCAAATATCAAAGAGGGAGGCTTAAGCTTCGGCACGGACCCTGTGACGGCGGCCCGGCTTATCAGGGAACTTCGGAGAATCACAAATAAACCGATGATAATAAAACTATCTCCCAATGTGACGGATATAACAGAGATAGCCCGGGCGGCGGAAGGAGAAGGGGCCGATGGGATATCACTGATTAATACACTTTTGGGGATGCGTATTGATGTTCGGACAAAAAAGCCGGTTCTGGCCATGGGTATGGGGGGGCTTTCCGGCCCTGCCATAAAGCCCGTAGCGGTACAGATGATATATCGGGTGCGAAAGGCTGTGAGGATTCCGATCATCGGCATGGGAGGAGTCATGACGGGGGAGGATGCTGCGGAACTGATGCTGGCGGGAGCAGATGCCGTTGCGGTAGGCACTGCGGGTCTTGTGGATCCTGCTGCTCCGGTCCGCATCCTTGAAGAGTTTGAGAAATATATGAAAGAGCAAGGCTTCAAATCGATTGAAGACTTTAAATACTATCGAGATTTCTGATAATATTATGCCGATACCAGGCTGTCTGTTTATTAAGAGAAGACATCGCATCAAGGGAGATTTGTAAATGGATAATAAAAGAAAGTTTATAAAGTTTTTAATGGATTCAGGTGTGCTAATTTTTGGAGATTTCATAACAAAAAGCGGACGAAGCTCACCGTATTTCATTAATATGGGAAATATCAGAACCGGAGCACAGCTTTCCGCTCTGGGGGAATTCTACGGAGAATGTATTACAGTAAATATATCTAAAGGACTCATTCCTTCAGATTTCAATGTGCTTTTCGGGCCCGCTTATAAGGGGATCCCCCTGTCAGTCGCAACAGCCATTGCTCTGGCAAGGGATTACGGAAAGGACATCAGTTACTGCTTCAACCGCAAAGAGGAAAAGGATCACGGCGAAGGGGGGAGCATAGTCGGACATAAACTGCGAGAAGGTGACAAAGTGCTTATTATCGAAGACGTAATCACGGCGGGGACGGCCGTAAGAGAGAGCATACCTCTGTTAAAGAAGGCGGCTGATGTGCAAATATGCGGTCTAATCATCGCTGTCGACAGAATGGAAAAAGGACAGGGTGACAGCTCGGCAGTGCGGGAGCTTTTAGAAGATTACGGGATACCCACATTCAGTATAGTAAATATTCGGGAGACCCTGGAGACACTCCTGAATGGCGGACCTGGATTCGAAGAAGACACAATGCCCGATATTACATCCCGCATGAAGGAATATATGAAAAAGTACTGCGTGAGTTAGGAGCAAAGAAGATTTATTTATGGTATAATCAGGACACACAACAAAATGACAGAATTATAGGAGGATAACCTTGTCTTCGGATAAAGTTTCAGTTAAACACATAAGAGAAAAATTAGAACCGATATTCAGAAACTATCCGGTTCAGATAGCTATTCTTTTCGGATCATATGCAAAGGGCAAATCAACTGATAAAAGTGATATTGATTTGTATATCGATACAGGTGGCAAGCTTAAAGGTCTTGATTTTGTGGAATTGCTAGAAATACTTACGGATACTCTCGGAACGGATATTGATTTGATTGATAAATCTCATTTAGAACCGGATTCATCAATAATGCGGGAAATCATAGAAGGGGGCAAAATAATTTATGAAAAATCAGGAGATTATTCATAAAGCCGTCAGGTATACAGATACGATCCTGGATTATGTTAAATGTGTAGATTATGAGGGGTTCAAAAGTAACAGCATGATGGTTGAGGCATGTGTTTTTAATCTGAGTCAAATGGGTGAATTGGTGAATAAGCTTGATGATGAATACACAAAAAAGCATTCTGAAATCCCATGGGCAAAAATAAGAGGTTTGAGGAACCGCATTATACATGACTATGAGGGAGTGAACCTGAAACTGATATGGGAAATAGTTGATACCGACCTGAAATTGTTAAAGGAACAATTGTCTTTATTGATAAATTAAGCTATGCAGATTTGTATAATAATGAATTTAATAGGAAACCGGCCGGGGCGGATAATGATGCCTTCGGCCGGTTTTTTCCGGGATCAGCATAAAATTGATAGATGGGTCAATAGCGCTTAAGGCCGTCGATGGTGATCCTTTCCATGAAAAGCAGTTTATCAAGACCCAGGGTAACGGTTTCCTTTTCCGTCTCAATATCATTTTGAGCATAAACGCTGAATCCATCCGCATCATATGTTTTAAAACCGTTTCCTGCAGGCAGATTGCCAAACTTTGCTGAAACTTCAGCATAGGAGCCCGATCAACAGCTCCGGATTTTAGTCTGCAGCACGATCCCTTTGAAGCCTTTCGAAGCCATATGTTCTTTCAGTTTACTTGTCAATTCGAACTTCAATATCCTTCACCTCCTTAACGATCAACACCGGTCAATAACCGGGGAATATTTCTTGCGTTGAATAACAATATAGGTAGATAATACTCTTATACCCTGTAAGCCGGTAAATATTCAAAAAAGTATAGGAGGTATGAAATTGAAAAAACCGGAGCCTAACTATAGTGCCTGCCGACTCGTTCATCCGGTATTGCCCATTTTTAACGAGCACTCCCGCGTGCTGATCCTGGTACCTTCCCTTCACCGAAATCCAGGGAGGCACGGTTTTTTTACCATCACCCGCAAAACCGGTTCTGGAAGGTGATGGCGGCTTTAGCTGAAGCGCCGATCCCCGAAACCATTGAGCAGAAAAAAACGTTGATGCTTGACAATCGCATCGCCCTTTGGGATGTTATCGAAAGCTGCCGAATAATAGGTGCAAGCGACAGCAGCATCAGGGATGTGGTCCCGGCGGATCTGAGCATGATTTTTAACAAGGCTCCCATTGAAAAAGTATATGCAAACGGAGAAAAAGCATGGCAGCTTTATATGAAATATATTTTTCCGCAAATCGAAAGACCTATCATCAGGCTTCCCTCCACAAGCCCCGCCAATGCGGCATGGAGCCTTGAAAAGCTTATTGAAGTCTGGCGCCAGATCTTAAAATGAACCTTATTTGTATCCTCTGCTACAGAAGCAGAATACACTATTGTAGTTTACTAATTGAGGCGGGTGATATTTTTTGTATAGAGTAATTGTTATCGGCGGCGGCTGGTCCGGCTGTGCGTCTGCGCTGGCTGCAAGGAAAGCCGGGGCGGAGGTGACCCTGGTAGAAAAAACAGACTTGCTCCTCGGGCTTGGAAATGTAGGCGGTATAATGCGCAACAACGGAAGATTTACCGGCGCAGAAGAGAATATTGCCTTAGGAGCCGATGAGCTTTTTAACATAACCGACAGCTGCTCCCGGCACGTGAATATAGACTTCCCCGGCCACAGCCATGCCAGTCTTTATGATGTCATGAAAGTAGAACCGGAAGTTCGGCGGTTACTTAAGGAAAAAGGTGTAGATATACGAATAGTCGCACGAGCCGTAAATGTTGAGACAGAAAATCGGCAATTAATTAAAAGCATTATCCTGGCAGATGATACAGTGATCGAAGGAGACGCCTTCATTGAAACCACAGGATCCACAGGACCCATGGGCAACTGCCTTACCTACGGCAACGGCTGCTGCATGTGTATATTGAGATGTCCCGCTTTCGGCCCTCGAGTCAGCATTACTCAGAAAGCAGGCAGGATTGATATAATGGGACAGAGAAAGGATGGAGCGTTCGGTGCTTTCAGCGGCTCCGGCAAGCTGGAAAAAGGTTCGCTTTCCGAGGAAATCCAGCAGGAGCTCAATGATAAAGGAGTGGTAATCATCCCTGTTCCGAAAGATGATGTTGTCAAGGAGAAGCTGGATTTAAAGGTATGTCAGCAATATGCATTGAAGGAATTCGCAGAAAATATCATACTGCTCGACACAGGATATGCTAAGATCATGACTCCTTTTGTGCCTTTGGATAAACTCAGACAAATTCCAGGCTTTGAATATGCCCGCTATGCTGACCCCTATGCCGGAGGTAAGGGAAACTCGATCCGGTATCTTTCGGTTGCCGAGCGGGATGATGATATGAAGGTTGCAGGGATCAGCAATCTGTTTTGCGGCGGTGAAAAATCGGGATTATTTATCGGGCACACAGAGGCTATTTCCACCGGTACATTGGCAGGCTATAATTGCGCAAGGTATTTAAAAGGGCTGCGGCCTTTGATCCTGCCAAACCAAATCGCCATCGGAGATTTGATTTCGTATGCCAACCGGATGGTGCAGACAAAGGACGGGCTGATGACCAGATATACTCTTGCAGGATCCGTGTATTTTGAACGTATGAAAGAAAAAGGACTATATACGACAGATAAAGAAACAGTAAGAAACCGGATCAAAAAATACGGTCTGACGAATATATACAAAGAAAAAATACTGTGATATCCTATGTTATACAAGCCAAGCGCAGGACAAAGTGTTAATTGTTAATAGACAATACGAGTGTATAATCATCAAGGGTCTATCAATAGGCTATGAAGAGGATTGAAGCAGCGGTTTTTGGAGAAAAAATGAGACTGAACAAATACATCGCATCTGCTGGGATAGCTTCACGCAGAAAGGCGGATGAACTGATAAAAGCAGGTAAAGTTAAAATTAATGGTCAGGTTTTAGCCGAGCCAGGCTACGATGTGGCCGCAGGTGATTTAGTCGAAGTAAACGGCAGCATTATAGAACCCGTTAAGAAAATGATTTATATAATGTTGAACAAACCGAAAGGCTACATCACCAGTGCCGATGACGACAGGGAAAGACCTACGGTAATGGATTTAGTGAGTGACTTTGATGCAAGATTGTTCCCGGTAGGCAGACTTGATTACAACACTTCCGGCTTGCTGCTTTTAACAAACGACGGCGAGTTTGCTTATCATATGACCCATCCCAAGCATCAGGTGGAAAAGACCTATCGGGCTAAGGTTGCGGGAACGCTGTCGGACCAGAGGATAGCGAGGCTGCGTAAAGGCATTGATATCGGAGGATTTGTAACATCTCCTGCCGAGGTAACGGTCATAAAACAGATGGAACGGTCCGCCATTGTTGAGATAAAGATACATGAGGGTAAGAACCGGCAGATCCGGAAGATGTTTTCCGCTGTAGGCAACAAGGTTATAGAGCTTGAAAGAATAGCTGTCGGCCGGCTGCATCTGGGGCATTTGAAAGAGGGTCATTACAGGAAGCTTACCGACCAGGAGATCGAATACCTTAAACATAGTTGATGACGGAGCCGCAGTCGCTATTGCTGCGGCTCCGAATTCAAGTGCCATCCTTTACTTTCTTTTGGATGCTTTAGGCGTCACGCAAATACCTTCAGCCCTGCAGACTAAGACAGGTTCGTCCAGGAAGTCGGCGGCAGAAGGGCTGACATCAGTCCTTGATGTTATGACTTTATATGCGTTAAAACGCATCTTTCTGGAAGTGTTGCCTACCTCGTAAATCTCGCCATATGCTTCGATGTAGTCTCCGGCATAGACGGGAGCAAGAAATTCAACTTCGTTGTATTTCAGAAAAAGGCCTTCGTCTCCGTCTGACTTTATAAGAAGCTCGGTAGCAATGTCGCCAAACAGATGGACCATGTGTGCGCCATCCACCAGATTGCCGCCGTAATGCGCATCCTTATAGGACATTCTCAGTCTCAATGCAGAAGTGATTTTTTCCATATTATTTCCTCCTTGTAATGCTGCCGACTTAAAGGTCATCAATTGCAGCGGTTTTTAATCGAAAGATCGAAGAATTTATCTCCGTCAATTATATCATATTTAGATTTGCAATTTCCATACCAATGGGTTATGCTTGTGTTGACACAAAATCGAACCGATTCCGCATCACATGGTTTTCATGGAGGTGAAATATGTTCAACCGTTTCGGTCTCAACAGAGTTTTAGAACCAAAACACGTGCTATCCACCTCGGCCTGGAAAGTGGATAACAACAGGGAGGTACATCCTAATGAGCTGCGTGTTTCACTGAAAAAACTCCATATAGAAAACACCAGTTTCAAACAGATCTGCATTGAAGCCGACAACAACCCCCAAAAAATCAAAGACAGGATCATGGACATTGTCATAAGGCGGGGCAAAATGCACAACCCCGTTACAGATACCGGAGGGGTCGTCTATGGCGTGGTGGAGGAGATCGGAAGTGAATACGTGAATAAAAAGGGCCTGCAGGTAGGAGACGAAGTCATCTGCAATGCCTCTGCCGCAGCGATACCTCTTTACATAAGCAGAATAACAAAGATAGATATGGCTTATTCCCAGGTAGACGCGGAAGGCTACGCCATACTGTTTAACGAATTTCCGGTGGTCAAACCACCCGAGGGCGTCCCTGTCAATCTTCTGCTTTATGCCTACGATGAATCAGGAACTCTATATGCGGTGAATCAGGAAGCAAAGGGCAAGACTCATTTTCTTGTGGTGGGCAACAACCTTCTGAGCAATCTTCTCTTTGGCATTGCTGTGAGAAAGGCAACAGGGCCGGATGCTCAGATAATCTGCCTGTTTGACAAAAAATCCGATATCATGTTCAAGGGAAAACAGATCGATGAACTGGTCAATTCCACTTTCACCGAGATTCATTATGTGAACATCCTTAAACCTATGGAATGTCTGCAAAGGCTCAATGCGGAAGGGCTTTACGACATGAGCATAAACTGTGCAAACATCCCGGGAGCGGAAACGGTGAACATCCTTGCAACCCGCTACGGGGGAACGGTGTTCTTTGCCAATCTTATCAACAATTACAATATTGCCGTATATATTACCGAATCCATATCCCGTCAGCTGAATATCCGTTGCGCCGAAGGGTACCTGGAGACTTATGACGAGTTTGATATTGGTATTGTTAAAGAGCTTTCCGCTTCACTGCAAGGGGTGACCGTGATACAGCAAAAGGTCGAGGATGATGCGGACTACCCGTTGGGACGTCTCGGCGCAGGCCTTGAAATGCCTCAATACAGAAAAAGCCTGGTAGAGGACTTTATCTGTGAGAGCAGGGCCATGGCCGTTGTTCTGGACGAGACTTTAAGCGTAGCTAAATACGATTGCAATGTGCTTATTTCCGGCGATACAGGCGTGGGTAAAGAAAAAATCGCAACTATAATCCATAAAAACAGCAGCCGTAAAATGCAGCCCTTTGTAAAAATCAACTGCGCTTCCATTGCCAAGAATCTAATTGAATCTGAGCTTTTCGGCTATGAAAAGGGTTCTTTTACCGGAGCGAATCCTTCCGGCAAAAAGGGATACTTCGAGCTGGCGGACAACGGGACCATTTTTCTTGATGAGGTGGGTGAGCTTCCTCTTGACGTTCAGGCCAAACTGCTCCGGGTCATCCAGGACGGTGAATTTTACAGAGTGGGAGGCACCAAGGCAGTAAAGACAAATGTTCGTATCCTTTCCGCTACGAACAGGAGCCTGGAAGATGCAATCGATGCCAAACGGTTTCGGAGGGATCTTTATTACCGGCTCAACGTATTCCCGGTAAGGGTGCCGCCCCTGTCGGAAAGACGTTCGGAGATCCCCGCTTTGGTACTGTATTTTATTAAAAAATACTCGGATAAATTCGGCATCACCCGGGGCATTACCGAGGATGCCGTCGAATACCTGAAAGGCTTCGACTGGCCGGGGAATATAAGAGAACTTGAAAACATGGTCCAGAGATTGCTCATTTCGGTTAAGGGAGAGAGCATCACGGCTTACGATGTGATGAAAGAACTGCACCTTGATTTTTTTGAAAGTATGAGCCAACAGAACGAGGCAGAGTCTGCTGAAGAGGGTAAGGGACTTTCACTGGAGGTCATGGTATCGAACTTTGAGAAAAATATTATCAAAAACGCATACGAAAAATACGGCTCTTCCAGAAAAGCAGCCAAAGCCATAGGCATCAGCCAGACACAATTAATCAGAAAAAAGAACAAGTATCAAATATGAACCCGTATTGATTCGCCCCCCTAACCGGGATGAACCGGATATGCATCATGCGTATGTCGAAAAACCTGCCAAAACCCAGGTTTTTTCTTATTGATATTGATTTTGGTCAAACGATGCACTCGTCAAAAGAGGTGGCATAATAATTGCTTTATTTAAAGGTATGTGAAAGAACTTTTAAGCAAAAAGTATTCAGGGGGACTATGATATCTTGCCCGGAGCAGCCGGTAAAATTGTAAAAGCAAAATCGGCAAGAACAGGAAATCAAAATAAATTAATGGAATCACAGGAGGAAAAAAATGAAAAAAGGATGCCCTTACGGAACACACAGAGTGGTCGAACCCAAAGGTGTGCTGCCGCAACCCGCAGAGAAGATCGACAATACCATGGAGATTTACGACAATGAAGTACTGATCGATGTTCAGACCCTAAATATCGACTCTGCCAGTTTTACACAGATCGAGAAACAAGCTGGCGGTGATGTCGAAGAAATCAAAAAGATCATGAAAGGCTTAGTGGAAAAGCAGGGAAAACACAAGAACCCCATCACCGGCTCCGGCGGTATGCTTATAGGAACGGTCAAAGAAATCGGGCCGGCGCTTTCAGGAAAGACCGATCTTAAGGTTGGCGACAAGATAGCTACCTTGGTTTCTCTTTCTCTGACTCCGCTGGTAATAGACGAGATACTTGAAGTAAGGCCGGATGTGGACCAGGTGGACATAAAAGGTCAGGCGATACTCTTTGAAAGCGGTATCTATGCCGTTCTCCCTGAAGATATGCCGGAAAATCTGGCGCTCTCTGTGCTGGACGTTGCCGGGGCTCCCGCCCAGACCGCAAAACTGGTCAAGCCCGGAGATACGGTTGTGGTTATCGGCGGCGGCGGGAAATCAGGGCTTCTGTGCCTCTATGAAGCAAAGAAGAGAGCCGGAATTACCGGAAAGGTTATATGTATCGGCGGAAGCGACAAGAGCACCAACAGGGCTAAAAAGCTCGGTCTTGCCGATGAATACTTTGCTGCCAATGCTACGGATGCCATTTTCGTATACAACAGGATCATGGAGCTTACCGGCGGCAAATTAGCGGATCTGGTCATCAACTGCGTTAATATCCCAAATACCGAAATGGCCAGCATACTTGCCACTAAAGACGGCGGCGTCGTATACTTTTTCAGCATGGCGACCAGCTTTACAAAGGCAGCTTTAGGAGCGGAAGGCGTCGGGAAGGATATCAATATGATCGTTGGAAACGGCTACACAAAGGGGCATGCCGCAATAGCCCTGCAGGTGCTTAGAGAATGTGCACCTTTAAGAGAGCTGTTTACGGAGATGTATGCTTAGTATAGGGACATAATATCTTCGTGTTGTTGTTTCAATAGATAGGAGGAAAATATTATGGTTAGGAATTGGAAGGACATTGAGGTCTATAAGAATGTATCTGAAGACCAATGGTATGACTGGAAATGGCAGGTAGAGAACAGAATAACTACCGTCGAACAGCTGAAGAAAATCATAAACCTTACCCCGAAAGAAGAAAATGATATCAATCAGGTAGTAAAAAACTTCCGTCTGGGAATCACTCCTTATTATGCCTCTCTCATGGATCCCGACGATCCCAGATGCCCAGTCAGAATGCAGGCGGTGCCGGTATTGGCAGAAACCCATAGGAGCGATGCGGATATGCTTGATCCCCTGCATGAGGATGAAGACTCTCCGGCGCCGGGGCTGACCCACAGATATCCGGACAGAGTGCTCTTCCTTATTACAGATCAGTGCTCAATGTATTGCAGGCACTGCACAAGGAGAAGACTGGCCGGCGAGCATGATGCGGCAAGAAGCATGGAGGATATCAACAAATGTATCGATTACATCAGAAGGACTCCGGTAGTCAGAGATGTTCTGCTGTCAGGGGGCGACTGCCTGCTGGTAGATGATGATGTGCTTGAATATATTATCAGTGAGCTTAGAAAGATACCCCATGTGGAGATCGTCAGACTGGGAACAAGGACCCCTGTGGTAATGCCTATGAGGATAACCGATGCATTGGTCAACATGCTTAAGAAATATCATCCCATATGGCTGAACACTCATTACAACCATTCAAAGGAAATGACGCCCGATGCCATGGAAGCCTGCCGGAAGCTGGCGGATGCCGGTATTCCTCTGGGCAATCAGTCCGTGCTGCTCCGGGGAGTAAACGATTGCCCCCACATCATGAGGGATCTGGTGCACAATCTGGTGAAAAACAGAGTAAGACCGTACTACATTTATCAGTGCGACCTTTCTCTCGGAATCGAACACTTCAGGACACCTGTGGCAAAAGGCATCGAAATCGTCGAGGGGCTCAGAGGTCACACTTCCGGATATGCGGTGCCTACTTTCGTTGTGGACGCACCCGGCGGCGGCGGAAAGATCCCGGTAATGCCTCAATATATGATTTCACAGTCTCCGGATAAGGTTATACTGAGAAACTATGAGGGAGTCATCACCACCTACACGGAACCCTCGGATCTTCCTGAGCTTCCTTGCACCTGCGATTATTGCACGGGCAAAAAAGAGTATCACTACGAGGGAGTTGCAGGCTTGCAGCAGGGGGAAAGAATGGCCCTTGAACCCCAAAATCTGCTGCGGCATTTACGGAACAAATAGATGGGTATCTTAAGCCGGCTCTCGGAGAAATATAAAAGAATAGCGATCATAGGCATGGCAAAAAACGCCGGAAAGACTACCGCCCTTAACTACCTCATCGAAGAGGCGGCGGATGAGGGCATGGTGATAGGTGTCACTTCCACCGGAAGAGACGGCGAGAGCACGGATCTGGTTACAGGAACAGATAAACCCAGAGTGTATTTATATGCCGGCACCATAGTATCGGTGCCGGTGCAGCTTTACGAGCTGGCCGAGGCAGGGCTTGAAATACTGCGGATGACCCGTTATCAAACAGCCCTGGGGCAGCTTATGCTCTGCAGGGTAGCCGAAAGCGGATATGTCCAGGTGGCAGGCCCCGTCAATACCGTTGACCACAAGAGCATGTGCGATGATATGGTGGGTCTGGGAGCGGAACTGATACTTATAGACGGCGCCGTGGACAGGAAATCGATCGCAGCGCCGGCCACTTCGGATGCTATCATTCTTGCCACCGGTGCTGTACTTTCCAGGAGTTTGAAAAAGGCGGTTTTAGAGACCATTCACGTGGTAAGTTTATATCAGCTGCCTGTGATAGCCGATGAAGAAATCCGCACGAAGATTGAAACAAGCACTAAAGAAGACAAGATCAAGCTATTTAAAAGGGAAGGTACGGAGGTGCTGGATGTTTTGACCGGCCTGTCGGCAGGACGGATCTTAGACGATGCCATCGATGAAGAAACGGAATGGGTTTATATCCCCGGAGCTCTGACTTACAGCATAATCGCAGACATCCATCCCGAGAAATTAAAGTCTATAACCTTTGCCCTAAAAGACCCTACCAAGATATTCATTTCCGCTGCCCAATGGCAGCAGCTTCGAAAGCGTGGATTAAAGGTCGAAGTGTTGAAGAACATCGAGATCGCTGCTCTGACCGTAAACCCCTACTCGCCTTCGGGCTATTCGTTTGACCATAAGGAACTGCTGAATGCTATGCGGGATGCGATAGGCAGCATCCCCGTCATCGATGTGAGGTACGGCGATCCCGCTTCCTGAAAGGAGACAAAATGCGGCTCTGTAATCCAAAAACTAAAAACGAGACAGGCTACGATTTTGTGGCGGGCGGCCTTTTCATCCTCACTCCCTACGGGCATAAAAGGCTGAAGGCGGTAACTGCTTTCGAGCCGGGGCACGAGGAAGAACTTCGGGAGGAACTCGACCGCCTTGAGAAGACCGTGGCTCTAATCAAGGAGCAGCAGGATGTCATAGAATCGGTGAAAGAAATCCTCAGAATAATGAAGGACAATTCTTTTACTATTAAGCGCAGCAAGGGCGGTATATTGTCCGTGGTGGAGCTCTACGAGATAAAGTCTCTTCTGCTTCAGATGGAAAGGATCCGAGGCTTGCTGGAGTCATCGGAGGCGGCCGGTATATATGTGCCGGAAGCATTTATGCTTATAGATCTTGGCGCCCTGCTTGACGTGCTTGATCCCAACCGGGAAAGGATCGACACTTTCTACCTTTACGATTCCTTCTCCGAGAAACTGGCCGATTTAAGAGAGCAAAAGCGCCGGGTCGAGCTTGATATCCGCAGGATCAAAAAAGAACAAAAAAGACAGTTGGAGTCTGTTTACGGGATAAGCATGACACCCAAGTTTGAGTACCTTGTATCCAAATCAGACAAACAACTGATCGAAAGGGTTTCCTTAATACCGGAGCTAATTTTGACCGACGAAGATTATATGACGGCTGTTTTCGGCCTTAGGTCTATAGACAGCATAGATCGGTTGATGCGGGACATGGATGCGCTGGCTGAAGCGATCGAGGATGAGGAATTGTCCATCAGGGAGAAGCTTTCCGCACAAATAGGCGAGTATGGAAAACAGCTTTTTAAAAACTGTGAAATTATCGGAGAGCTGGATCTCAATATAGCAAAGGCAGAGTTTTCAAAGCAGCATAATTGCGTGAAACCGGAGATAGTTAAGGAGCATATACTCGAAATCAAAGAAGGCCGCCAGCTAATGCTGGAGGACATCCTTCGAAAACAAAATAAGGATTACTGCCCTGTGTCCATCGGGCTGAAAGAAGGAGTGACCTGCATTACCGGAGCAAATATGGGGGGGAAGACCATTACCCTGAAAATGATAGGTCAATGCGCCCTGCTGGCTCAGCACGGTTTTTTTGTGCCCTGTTCCGAGGCCAGGATCGGGCTTTCCGGCTATATCCATATCCTTATAGGCGACAGCCAGAACCTGAAGAGGGGACTGTCAAGCTTCGGCAGCGAGATGGAAGAGCTGAAGGATATTCTAGATCACAGCAAGGAACGCTCCCTGCTTTTGATCGATGAAATCGCCAGCGGGACCAATCCGGTGGAAGGATATGCTCTTACAAAAAGCATAATAGGCTACCTGAGCGAGAAAGCTTATATAAGCTTGGTCACTACACATTATGATAATGTGTCTTCCGACGGTAGAACAAGAAACATGCAGGTCAGAGGACTTAAAGATGTGAATTTTATCAACCTGGAAAGGGAGATCCGCTATGCCAACCGGCGGGAGAGGATCGAAATAATAGGCAAATATATGGATTACCGTCTTTATGAAGTATCCGGTAACGAAGAAATACCTAAGGATGCGCTAAACATCGCACAGATGCTCGGCTTAAGCCCGGACATCATCAAGCAAGCCAAAAAAATAATGGAGGATCGAAAAGATGAAAAGTAAGCTAAATTTAGATCCCAAAGTCATCGACAGTGCCAGGTCCGCAGCGGCGGCCATCGCAGCGGACATGCAGAAGTTCATTGACAGGCACACCACGGTCAGCACGGAAAGGACCATAGTCCGCCTGCTTGGCATTGACGGGGTGGACGATGTGGAAACACCTCTCCCTAACGTTGTGGTGGATGCCATCAAAGACGGAGGCGGCTTGTCGAGAGGCGCTGCCTATTGGATCGGCAATGCAATGGTCCAGACGGGATCGACCCCTCAGGAGATCGCTGAGAAAGTGTCGGCCGGGGAGCTTGACCTCATGAAGCTGCCGGCGGCCTCTGCGAAACAGGCTGAAGAGAGACTTTTACCCGTGGTAAAGGATGTCCTTGAAAAGATAAGGGTTCAGAGGAAGAAAAGAGAGGAATATCTTGCCACTATAGGCGAAGGAAAGCAGCCTTATCTTTATGTTATAGTGGCGACGGGAAATATCTATGAAGATATAGTTCAGGCAAAAGCGGCCGCAAGGCAAGGCGCCGACATCATAGCCGTTATTAGAACTACAGCCCAGAGCCTGCTCGACTATGTGCCTTACGGGGCGACTACGGAAGGATTCGGCGGCACCTATGCCACTCAGGAGAACTTCCGCCTCATGAGAAAAGCCCTTGACGAGGTAGGAGAAGAAGTTGGCAGGTATATAAGGCTTTGCAATTACAGCTCCGGCATGTGCATGCCCGAAATCGCCGCTATGGGAGCCATGGAGCGGCTTGATGTCATGCTGAACGATGCTCTTTACGGCATACTTTTCCGGGATATCAATATGCAGCGTACTCTGGTGGATCAATTTTTCTCAAGGGTGATCATCGGATACTGCGGCATTATTTTCAACTCCGGCGAGGACAATTACCTTACCACGGCAGACGCATATGAAGAAGCTCATACGGTGTTGGCCTCGCAGTTGATAAACGAGCAGTTTGCGGTACTGGCAAAGATACCGGAAGAACAGATGGGGCTCGGTCATGCTTTCGAGATGGATCCTGATATGGAAAACGGATTTCTATATGAATTGGCACAGGCCATAATGGCAAGGGAGATCTTCCCCAAGGCTCCTTTAAAGTATATGCCGCCTACTAAGTTCATGACAGGCAATATCTTCAAGGGTCATATACAGGATGCGCTTTTCAACCTGATAGCTGTATGGTCCGGTCAATCGCTGCAGCTTTTAGGCATGCTGACGGAAGCCATCCATACACCTCACCTCCATGACAGGATGCTTTCTATCGAAAACGCATCTTATATTTTTAATAATGCAAGAGCACTGGGAGACGAGGTGGAGTTCAAGGAAAACGGTATTATTCAGAAGAGAGCGCAAAGCGTTCTTTATGAAGCCGATAAACTATTGCATAATATCAAAAAAGAAGGGCTCTTCTCCACTATCGAGCATGGCAAA
>Ga0255345_1003114_pt1 | contig 19832 bp, 20 predicted proteins | sample wastewater_treat_6_FD_192415 | JGI IMG/M metagenome (GOLD analysis project Ga0255345, IMG submission 192415) | Wastewater microbial communities from Lulu Island WWTP, Vancouver, Canada - plant20 | ecosystem: Engineered > WWTP > Wastewater > Unclassified | place: Canada: Vancouver, British... | reverse complement strand
GCAAACGGCTGCATTCCTCGCTGGGATACAGACCGCCGGTAGAGTTTGAAGAACTGTTTTATCAAAACCAAAAACCCGAGCCGACTGCTCTAACCTCATCTGTCTAACCACAGGGGGGCAGTCCACCCTGCTCCTCTGGGAATTAAAATATTTAAACGTCTATCGAAACAGAATGGGATGGATGAGTTATGCTGGAACTGAAAAAGTTATATTTCACCGCACAAAACAGCAATGATGAAAACGGTACGTTACGTAACATTATTGATGGAATGGATTTCCATTTCGAAAGAGGTAAATTTTATGCCATTACCGGTCCCAACGGCAGCGGGAAAACGACGCTGGCTAAACTCATTATGGGAATTCATCCTGTAACCAGCGGCTCCATTATTTTCCAAGGTAAGGATATTGCCTCTCTATCGATTACAGAACGGGCAAAGTTAGGCATCGCTTACAGTTTTCAACAGCCTGCCCGTTTCAAGGGAATTACTTTCCGTGATCTCCTGTCCATTGCAACGGGAACGGATGAAGAAAAAGTATTTCTGGATATCGTATCGAGAGTTGGGATATGCCCTCTCTCTTTCCTCGATAAAGAAATCGATTCGACTCTTTCCGGCGGAGAAATAAAAAAAATAGAATTGGCTACGACGATTGCGGCTAATCCTACGCTTGCCATCTACGATGAACCGGATACCGGAATTGATTTATGGACCATCCGTCCTATGGTCAACCTTCTTAAAAAAGAACTCACTCCGGATAAAACAACCATCGTCGTCAGTCATAATAAATCTTTTCTTGACGCAGCGGATGTGATTATCATTTTGAGTCATGGCAAAATCGCATATACCGGTAATTTGAACGACGCGTTGCCCTTGTTAAACGATTTGAGCATTTGTACCTATCATCAAAAGATTGAGGGAATAGAGAATGCTGAGTGCTTTAGATAAAACATTATTAAAAACAGTCGCTGACCTGGAAAGTCTGCCGCAGGGAGCCTACAATATCAGAAAAAACGGCAAACTCCTGCACAGAGAAGTGTCGGCGAATATTAACATCGAAACCAATGCCGACGGAACAGGTATCGTTGTCATCATTAAACCGGGAACCAAAAACGAATCCGTGCACATTCCCGTTATTTTGAGCCAGGCCGGCCTTTATGATGTTGTTCACAATTCCTTCATCATCGGAGAGAATTCCGATGTAACCATTATTGCCGGCTGTGGTATCCACTGCGGCTCCTCAGAAGCGGAAGGTCATGCAGGTATTCATGATTTTCATGTGGGCAAAAAAGCGAAGGTCACCTATGTGGAAAAGCATTTTGCCATGGGAGAAGGTAAAGGGAAACGTACACTGAATCCCACCACAAAAGTTTTCCTGGAGGAAGGGGCAACGGCGGAAATGGAATTGACGCAAATCAGCGGGGTCGATGAGGCGAATCGGTTAAATGAAGCGGAGCTTGGGCCGGACAGTTTTCTGTTCATCACGGAAAGAGTTTTGACGGAAGGAAACCAGTCGGCGCTCTCCACCAATAATGTCATTTTGCAAGGTTCTGGCAGCAGGGCAAATATGATCTCCCGTTCGGTGATCAAGGGAAATTCAAAACAGATCTTTCACGCCAGCATGGACGCCAGAAACAAATGCTTCGGACATATTGAATGCGATGCCATTATTATGGATAACGGCACAAACGAAACCATACCCGCTCTGAAAGCGCTGCATCCTGATGCCGAACTGACTCATGAAGCCTCTATTGGTAAAATCGCCAATGATCAACTGACCAAACTCATGAGCCTTGGACTTACCTACGATCAGGCCGTCAACAGAATTATTCAAGGATTCCTGAAATAAAACTGAAAATACACTTCAATGAGCACATTCAATGATCAAGAACAAAAATGAATACAATGTTGGCTTCAAAAACTTGCTGGTAACCGGCGGATGCGGCTTTATCGGAAGTAATTTCATCCGTCATCTCCTCGACGACAACCTTTTTTCCGGCAGAGTCATTAACGTGGATAAACTGACATACGCTGGCAATCCGGAAAATCTTACGGATATCGCAACACGTTATCAATCCAGATACGTATTTCAAAAAACAGATATTTGTCATGCCGTCGATCTGGAAAACATTTTTGCCCGCTACGACATCGACGCGGTGTGTCACTTTGCCGCCGAATCCCATGTTGACCGGTCTATTAAAACACCGGGAGACTTCATCCAGACCAATATTGTGGGAACCTTCAATCTGCTAGAAGCCGCAAAAGCAAGAGGTGATCAATTCAAGATTTTTCATCATGTCAGTACCGATGAGGTATACGGCAGCCTCGGTTCAGAAGGACTTTTTCACGAAGATACGCCTTATCGCCCGAATAGTCCCTATTCAGCGTCCAAGGCGGCTTCCGACCATCTGGTGCGCGCGTATTTCAAAACATTCGGCCTGCCCGTGACCATTTCCAACTGTTCCAATAATTACGGCCCATATCAGTTTCCTGAAAAGCTCATCCCACTGATTGTGCTTAATGCCCTGGAAGAAAAACAACTTCCCGTATATGGAGATGGAAAAAACATCCGCGACTGGCTTTATGTGCAAGATCATTGCGAAGCGATCTGGACCATCATGACATCGGGGACGCGTGGAGATACCTACAATGTTGGCGGACGGGCAGAGATAGAAAACATTGTCATCGTAGAAATGATTTGCGATATTTTAGATGAAACTCTGCCGGCAAGAAATGTTGAATCCAGACGGAAACTGATCACCTTTGTCAAGGATCGGCCGGGGCATGACCGCCGTTACGCCATCGATTTCTCGAAACTCAATAGAGAATTGAACTGGTCACCCAGGGAATCATTTTCCACAGGCCTGCGCAAGACAATCTCCTGGTATTTAAATCAGAAAACCTGGGTGGATAATATTAAAACCGGTGCCTATAAAAAATGGCTTCATGAACAGTATGGATCGTAGTATCATCAGGGGATAAGCAGTTTCTCAATGTTCTGGATCATTTCCATCTTAATCATTATTGCTGTCGTTATCGCCTTATTCATTTTCCCCGAGCTGGGCAAAGCCGCCCTGAATTTGGGCGCACGTCTTCTGCAATGGGACGGAATTCTTTTAATCATAGTCGTCATTTTTGTTATTTTTTTCATGTATGCCAAGCACAAACAGCTTGAAAACAGACAGTTGGAGCTTCATGCATCACTGAAGCAGGAAGGACAGATTGCAGCGCGAACTCAGAAACAACAAAAACCTTTAGAGGATCCTTCCAGGGAGATTCAAAAAAAAGAGACCCTCGTCCAACAACCCGAATCAACGCCCGCGCCCGTCTCGCGAATCCAAGAAATAGAAAATGTTGAAAAGATGATAAAACAATGGCTGAAGCATTGGGAAGAAGGTCATTTCAGCATTTACAAAACTTTTTATTCAACTGATTTCCAGTCTAAAGGTAAAAACCTTGATGCATGGATATCGCATAAAACCAATGTTCGCAGTAGAAGCAAAAACATAAAGATCAGCATTGAAAACCTGAAAATAACACTGGACGGGAACCAGGCGAAAGCTGTTTTTATCCAGAACTACAGTTCCTCAGTAATGAACGATTCAGGAACGAAAACATTAGAAATCCGAAAAGAGAATGACGGGTGGAAAATTTATAGAGAAATCATGTAATCCGTCATTGATATTGGCCTGCTTTTTTTGATCTTTTATTACTGTACCAGCCGATTGATGCACAAAATCTTGCAATCAATATAGAGTAAAACAATCATCCAACCGTAATCAATTATGCTCTTGTGATTTTCATGTAAATTTGCCAAGATAGCACCATCATCAATATTCTATTTTTTAAAGGAGGATTTTTCATGTCGAAATCGGAAGAAAATTTAAAAGAAGCGTTCGCCGGCGAATCACAGGCGAATCGTAAATACCTCGCATTTGCCGCCAAAGCCGACCAGGAAGGTTTTGCGCAGGCGGCACGACTGTTCCGGGCGGCGGCAGAAGCCGAAACGGTGCATGCCCACGCACATCTACGGGCATTACAGGGGATCAAATCTACAAAAGAAAACCTTCAGGAAGCCGTTGCCGGCGAAACGTATGAGTTCAAGAGTATGTATCCGGCAATGATTGAGGCCGCTAAAGCCGAGGGGAACAAAGAAGCAGAACGAACTTTTCATTTTGCCAATGAGGTCGAAAAAATTCATGCAGCCCTCTATCAACAGATGCTGGACAATCTGGACACCGCAAAAGAATCATATAGCTACTATGTTTGCCCCGTGTGCGGTTACACGGCAGAGAAAGAAGCCCCTGAAGTCTGCCCCATATGCGGAGCCAAAGGAAAAATGTTCAAAAAAATTGATTAATCATCCATGTTGACACATATTGTTTCCAAGGGACGGATTTGGCAATCAAAGAAATATTCATCGTTATTTGCAGTATCGTCCTGTTTCTGGTCGGCGTAATCAATCTTTCCAACGCCGTCCGGAAATTGATCGATGTCCGTATAAAAGAATATATCAAATACGCCGTGGGAAGGCCTTTTTTCGGTCTTCTCACCGGCATTTTTTCCACCATTATTTTCCAAAGCTCCGGCACTTCAACCGCACTGACGATCAGTCTGGTCAGCGCCGGTCTCATCGGCTTCTCTAACTCTTTGGCCATCATTCTGGGTGCCGATATCGGGACAACCCTTACCGTACAATTCGTTGTCTGGCGTTTTACGAAAATATCGCCTTTAATTATTTCCATCGGCGGCCTGCTGTGGTTAGCCGGCAAAGAAAATTGGAAAACCATTGGAGAAATGATTTTTTATTTCGGCTTGATGTTTTTTGGTCTGGATCTGATCAGCAATGCTGTCGAACCGTTAAAAAATTCGCCCCTATTGATCGATATGTTCACGAAAACGCAAAACCCGTGGATCGGTCTTGGAGCCGGTATTGTGGTGACCGGTATTGTTCATGCTTCCGCCATTCCGATAAGTATCACGGTTCTTCTGGCACAGCAGGATCTGATTTCTTTGGAAAATGCTGTTGCCATTGTCATGGGCGCTAATATCGGCACGACCTTTACCGCTTTACTGGCGGGAACGGTCGCCACAAAAAGCGGCTTGCGAACGGCATTTTCCCATCTGATATTCAAGTGTGTCGGGGTCGGCCTATGTTTTATTTTTATGCCTTTTTTCATTGATATTTTAAACAATATTTCGATGAGTACCGCTCAGCAAATTGCCTTTGCCCATTTTTTGATCAATCTGGTCATTGTGACGGTTTTTATTTTTCTGTTGACCCCTTTTGCCTTCATCATGCAAACATTGGTTCCCGGCGATGATGAAGTCCTTCCGATTTGGCCCGAGTTTCTCGATAGCAAAGATATCACCACTCCGCAGAAGGCACTGGATAATGTTCATAGAGAGATCCAGAGACAAGCTAATCTGGCCCAGCAAATCTATATAAAAAGCATAAAAATGATCACAAACTATAAAGAAGAGGAGGGAAAATCACTATTTTATATCGAAATGGTTGTTAAAAGCGTCCGTAAACAGACGATCAAGTATCTCAGAAAAATATCCGCGCAGAGCTTGTCTGAACAATTCTCCAAAAAAATCTTTGCTTATACGGCGATGACCAACGACATTGAAAGAATCGGTTCTCACGCTTTATGTATCAATACACTCGCTTTCCATAAGGCAGACCGGAGAATCATTTTCAGTTTTCCCGCTGAACAGGACTTAAATGAAATTATTGGCCTGGTCACTCACAATTTTGAGGATGCCGCTTCCATGATCGAAAAACCGGATATCCATAAAAACAGAGAGGTCGCGGAGCGGGAAGAATTGATTGATATCAAAGTTAAGGAATCACGGGATAAACATCTGGAAAGATTTCATAAACGTCTATGCGATCCCGCCGCCGGACCGGTTTTTGTTGAAATTCTTCTGCATCTTGAACGTATTTCCGATCTTTGCAATAATTTATCCGAATATATGTGCGACATCCAGGAAAGCCCGTCATCTTAAAAGAAAAAGATTCTACCCCTGTCTCACAAAAACGTGTTGAACTAAACGACAATATCTCCTATAATAGGTTGAAAAACAGATTGACTTGAACATCCCGGCAGGAGGTATCAAGATGAAAAGAAGAATAAGCGCCCTGAAGTTTGCACTGGATAATGAACTGAACGAAAGGGAGTTTTATCTGGCAAACGCCAAGAGAACGAAAAATCTGGCCGGTAAGCAGATGTTCAAGCAGATTGCCGACGAAGAAAAAGAACATTATGAAATGCTAAAAAAACTTTTCGAAAAATGGGAAGGAAAAGAAAAATGGCCGGCTACTGTACCTTTAAAGGTGAAAAAATCTCTTGCCGGCAGCATTTTAAAATCAATGTCAGAGAAAAAAGCCACCCGCATCAAGGGCAATGAAGATGACCTCAAGGCTATTCGCACCGCCATTGACTTTGAAGCCAGGGGCATGGCTCTTTATACAAAATTGGCAGATGGAAGCGAAGATCCCAAGGAAAAAGCCTTTTTCAATCTACTGGCCAGCATTGAAAGGCAGCATTTTCTTTCCCTTCGCGATACAGAAGAATTTCTGACTGATCCCGCGTCCTGGTATCAAAATATAGAAAAAACCTCCCTGGATGGTGGTTAAGAAGAAGCGCGTTCCGGAGGATTCGTTATTTGTTCCAACTCCATGCTCAGGGCTGTCCAGATATTATAAGATTTCTCCAATTCATCGTTGACTTTTTTCAATTCGAGATTAATCGTTTTCATTTTTGATGAATCCTTATGTGTGGATGGATCACACAAGGCTGTTTCGTGCTGTGATTTATATGCCTCCAGCGAGGCAATTTTTTTTTCTATTTCAGACAGGTTTCTTTTCAATGCTGCTCTGACCTGATACGTTTTGTTTCTTTCTTCCGCCTCCAGCCGTTTTTTCTCTCTGCCTTTCAATGTCTGACTTTTCGGTAAAGCCTTCAGGGCGATTTCATCTGGTTCGGTAGCCATCGTCTGACTGCGTTTCTCTATGAAATAAGAATAATTGCCATGGTAATAATGTATGCATCCTTCCTTGATTTCAAAAACCTTATTCACCAGACGATCCAGAAAATAGCGATCATGTGAAACAACGGCCACGGTGCCATGGTAATGGATGAGCGCGTTCTGAAAAATGTTCTTTGTTTTCATATCCAGATGATTGGTCGGTTCGTCGAGGATTAAAAAATTTGTATCCTGAAGCATAATTTTCAAAAGCGCAAGACGCGATTTTTCACCACCTGAAAGAATGGAAACAGATTTAAAAACATCATCGCCTGAAAATAAAAAAGCACCCATCAAATTACGCTTGTCCTGATCGGATGCTTTCGCGGGCACGGAGCTCACCTCTTCCCAGATGGTATTATGATAGTTCAGGTTTTGAGAACTCTCCTGGGAAAAAAAAGCCATATGAACGCCGTCGCCGTACTGTATCATACCGCGAGATGCCTCTTCCGTCAGGCTGAGCAACCTGGACAAGGTGGATTTACCGGAACCGTTCAAACCGACAAAAGCAACCCTGTCGCCACGAAATAAACTGAAGTTCAAATCGCTGAAAACATTCAGATTACCATAGCTGTGACCCAAGCCGGTTACCCTGACAACTTCTTTCGCGCTTTTCTTTTCTTCCGGAAATTTCATGACAACGCTTTTTGGTTGTTCTGCCAGTTTTATTTCCGACATTTTATTCAGCATTTTGACACGGCTCTGTACTTGGGCCGCTTTGCTGGCCTTGTAACGAAAACGCTCTATAAACTCCTCCATCTTCTTGATTTGAGCCTTGTGGAGCTCCATTTCTTTTCTCAAGGCTTCCTGGCGTTTTTCTTTTTCCTCCAGATAGTAGGTATAATTTCCTTTAAAAAGATGAATACCGCAGGACGATAGCTCCGCAATCGTCCTGGTAATTTTATCCAGAAAATAATGATCGTGGGAAATGACAATAACCGTACCCGTATAATCTTTGAGGTACGACTCGAGCCATTCCAGGCTTTCCGTATCCAGATGATTGGTGGGTTCGTCCAACAGCATGATATCCGGCTTTGCCAAAAGAATGGAAGTCAGCATAATGCGCATTTTCCACCCACCGGAAAATAAATTGCAGTTTTGGTTAAAATCATTTTCCTTAAAACCGAAGCCCTTGAGAATCTGCTTGGCTCTTGCTTCAAACGCGTATCCGTCCAACGCATTAAAGCGGGCAATGGCGTCGGAATACTTCTGTGAAAATTCGCTGTATTCAGAGGTGTTTTGTTTTATGCCGGATAATCGATCTTCCAAATTTCGGATGGATTCTTCAATGGCGGCAATACCGCTCTTCTTCTTGAGAAAATCAATCATGGGAATGGCTTCAAGCTCCACCATATCCTGCGGCAGATAACCGAATACTTTCTGTTTTCTGGCGGGAATCTCGACCACGCCTGAATCAAGATGTACCTGTTCCAATATCGCCTTAAAAATTGTTGTCTTGCCGGCGCCATTATCGCCAACCAGCCCGATGCGGCTTTTGGGGTGAATCGTCCAGTTGATGTTATCGAACAACTGTTTATCTAAAAAAGAAAGGCTGACGCTACGGAAATAAATCAATTGAAAAACCCTCCAAGAATATACGGCTACATGGCAAATTTATCTGAAAATCACAAGCGCTTTCATCAGGCCAGAACGATGCTGAATAACCCATTGTTTCTGCCATATCATTGGATGCGTTGCAGTATAAGGATATTTACTCAAGATTTTTTAATGTTATAGAACGTTTCTCTCCCACGATAACCAGCTCCGGTACCCAGTGCTTCTTCGATACGAAGAAGTCGATTATATTTCGCCAGCCTTTCGGAACGGGTAACAGAACCGCATTTAATCTGTCCGCAGTTCGTGGCAACTGCCAGGTCAGCCATAAATGTATCTTCCGTTTCTCCGGAGCGGTGCGATACAATGCATGTGTACCCTGCGTTTTTGGCTTTCCCCATGGTATCAAGCGTTTCGGTCAGCGTGCCGATCTGGTTTAATTTAATGAGGATGGCATTAGCCATTCCGAGAGCAATGCCCTTTTGCAAGCGCTTTGGATGGGTGACAAACAGGTCATCGCCGACAATCTGGATTTTATGTCCGAGTTCGTCGGTTAAATACTTCCAGCCGTCCCAGTCATCTTCGGCCAACCCGTCTTCAATGGAAATAATCGGATATTTTTTGACCAGATCGGAATAGAAACTGACCATCTCTTCCGCTGATTTTTGAGTTTTTTTCTCCGCGGATAAAATATATTTCCCGTTGGAGAAAAAAGAGCTGGCAGCTGCGTCAAGGGCAATCATGATGTCTTCTCCAGGACGGTAACGGGCTTTTTCAATGGCCGTCATCATGAGCGACAATGCTTCCTCATTTGATTTTAAGTTGGGCGCAAAGCCCCCTTCATCACCGACCGAAGTAGCGTATCCCTTACTTTGCAGCACCGCCTTTAAGGCATAAAATATCTCCGAGACCATCCGGATGCCCACCTTAAAGTCAGACGCACCCACCGGCATAATCATAAACTCCTGAATGTCAACATCGTTATCCGCATGCTGTCCGCCGTTTAAAATATTTGCTTGGGGCACCGGCAGATCTCTTGCATTAACGCCCCCCAAATACCTGTAAAGGGGCAGCCCGGATATTTTTGAGGCGGCTTCTGAACAGGCCAATGACACTGCAAGAATCGCGTTAGCGCCAAGTCTGCTTTTGTTGGGTGTTCCATCAAGTTCGATCATGGCCATGTCTATTTCGCGCTGGCAGCAGCAACCCATGCCGACAATCAGTGGACTAATTTTATTCTTAATGCTTTTGACAGCTTTTTCCACCCCAAGCCCGTTATATCTTTTTTGGTTGCCATCACGTAACTCCAACATCTCATGTTTTCCGGTAGAGGCGCCGGAAGGAACAGAGGCTCTTCCTATGATTCCCGATATTGTGGTGACTTCGGCTTCCACAGTTGGTTTTCCACGAGAATCCAGAATTTCCCTGGCATGTATTTTAATAATTTCTGGCATAATAACTCCTTTCGTTGTAAATTTTTTCAGTAGTGATGATGTTCTTTCCCTCTCCTGTATTCATGCCCACCATAATGACTCCGGATTCTGATGCAACATCCATATACAATCGTTCAGCACCATGGGTCATTTGGATATCTTTTCGATAACCAGAATGACAGGGGTGTCCATATTTCCGTTTTCGATTACTTCGTCTATTTTTGGAGCCACAGATTCAACAACTCCCGCCGGTTTTGATTTCGAGAAGAGCGTAACCTTACCAACACGATGGAACCTTACATGCGCTTCAAGAATATTCATCCATCGTTTTCGAAAGCGTGGAAAGAATAAACGAACGGAGATTGATCTTCTGATTTTTAATGCCCAGTTTCGTGCGTATGTTTTTTCTGTGAAAATCTACACCGCTTGCCGAAATATTTAAAAGTTCGGCAACTTCTTTTGTGCTTTTACCTTCTTTCACCAACGATATGATTTGAATTTCACGCGGGGTAAGGTCCAGATGCCCAGTGGTCAGGTTGCGTAGAAAAGGCGAGATAATTTCTTTAAGATGATCCTCTATTATTTGCACGCATGTTATCTGACTTTCGTTCAGCTTAAGCGTCTTCAGTTTTTCTACATAAGGCAAAGCGAGCTTCTTCACATTGGTGATGACCTTTTCTTCCAATGCTTTTTTGTCTTCTTCCCTGTACTGTAATAACACCTTCAATGCGGTATTGGCTTCCTCCAGACTTTTAGATTTTAATATTAATTCACTCTCCGCCTTTTTACGCTCATGACGCTCGTCCAATTCATTCAGTGCGCGCTTCACTGAAGGAACCAATCGAGACAGCCTGTTTTTCAATATATAATCTGTCGCTCCTTTCTTCAGCAATTCTATGGCCAACTCCTCGCCCAACGCGCCAGAAACAAAGATGAATGGGACATCCATGGATTTATCCAAGACAATTTGCAGAGCGGCCTTGCCGTCAAAAGAAGGAAGGGAATAATCAGCCAGAATCAGATCCGGCATGAATTCATCCAACTGTTTGATAAATGCAGCCCTTGTTGCAACTCGTCTGGAAACAAAAATAAGACCCGCCTGCTTCAATTCGTCTTCCATTAATTCGGCATCAGCGGCAACATCTTCCAGGATAAGGATATGTAATGTTTCGCTCATTGCAACGCACCTCAACCATACAGGGTTTACTTTGCCGGCACATTCATGCCGACCCAGTATTTGATAATGTTTTCGATGTAGCTAAAATATTCATCGGCATCCATTGGTTTTACCAGATAGCTGTTAGCGCCGAGGTTGTAACTGTTGATCCGATCGCTCTCCTCGTTCGATGAGGTAAAAACAACCACCGGCAGCGACCGGGTTTGTTCGTTCATTTTTAATTTCCTCAATACCTCCATGCCATTCACTCTGGGCAATTGCAGGTCCAGAAGAATCAGTTTAGGCAAGGTTGTTGTCGGAAAATTCAAGCCGCCAACTGAATCAAAAAAGTAGTGTGTTGCTTCTACGCCGTCACGAAGAACGCACATATTCTTTTTAATTCTCAATTCCCGAAACGCATCCTGAATCATTTCCAGATCATGATAATTATCTTCTATGATGATGATTTCAGGATTGTCCATCATATTGACTGCTTTTGATGCAGCGCAAAATAAAAGATTGCGCCTTCATCGACTTTGCCTTCAGCCCACACGCGCCCGCCATGACGGTGAATGATCCTCTGAACAATAGCCAGCCCTACCCCGGTTCCTTCATAATGATCAGCACTGTGCAAACGCTGGAATACCCCGAACAACTTCTCATAATAATCCATCTCAAAACCGACACCGTTATCTTTGACATAGTAAATGCTCTCGTCCTTTTCCGTATATCCACCGGTTTCAACGTACGCTTGATTTTTTAACTTGGTGTATTTTAATGCATTTGACAGGAGATTGGAATATACTTGTTTAATTAGTATGCGGTCTCCCCATGCCGGCGGAATATGGTTTATTTGAAAAGTAATCTTCCTGTCCGGATTAATGATTTGCAGTTCCATCCAGACATCATTGACCAGGCTTTCCATATCCAGCTTCGTCATGTTAAGCTCCAGTCTTCCCAGGCGTGAGAAGGAAAGCAAATCATCAATTAACTTGCCCATCATCTGGGTATTGGTTCTGATCAGATCAAATTTTCGCCTGCCGTTATCATCAAGCTTGTCGCGATGATCTCGAAGAATCATTCTGGCATAACCGTCAATAGCCCGTAGGGGAGCGCGCAAATCGTGAGAAACGGAATAGCTGAAACTTTCCAACTCTTTATTGGTCATCTCCAGTAACTTTGTGCGCAACTCGATTAGCTTCTCCACTTCTTTTCGTTCCGACACTTCCGATTGCAGGGCTTCATTGGCTCTCTGCAATTCTTTTGTTCTTTCTTCGACTCTCTGTTCCAACTCATTGTGTGCCTGCTTTAATTCCCTTTCTATACGTCTTAATTGTGTTATATCACGAGCAGCGGCAAGAATTCCCTGCACTTCTCCGGCCTCGTTCTTATACAAAGAAGCATTGTATAATACTTCCGTAATCTGACCGGACGCGTTGCGTATGGAGAGGAGATAATCACGGACAATGCCTTTCTCAAAAACCAGTTTATATCCTTCGTTGGCTTTTTCCGGTTCTGTAAAATAACTGGAAAAATTACTTCCGATCAATTCGATCCTCGACAATCCCGTTATGAGTTCCGTTGATTGGTTGACATCCGTAATCTTTCCCGCAGGACTGATCGTCACCAGCGGATCCAGGCTGGCTTCAATGAGACTTCTGGCATACAAAAATTCCTTCTCATATTGTGTCTGGTAAAATTTAACCTGCTGGTAACGCCAGATATAAGCGACAATGATTCCCAAAACTAATATGGTCACTGCAATGAAAAATACGGTCACCCAAAAACGGTCTGCCAAGGGTGCATATATTTCTTCCGTATCGATCTTGGCAACTAAATACCAAGTGGTATCCGACACGGGTTTAATTGCAGCAATAACGCTTTTATTCCGATAATCTATACCGTAAGCTACACCTTCCCAGTCCAGCGCCGCATTAACAGCGGGCAGAGAGGATTCGGTGAATGGATATCGCATCAGTAGTGGCATTTTCGTGCTGTGACGTAATTCATTCAGGTAGACGATATCATGACCTTCGCGATGCACGAGCAGGGACTCCCCCGTATCACTGGGTATGGGCCATAACTTAATTGTCGGATACAGTCGCACATAAGGGTTGATAATGATTAATATCGTTCCGATATAATTTGCTCTACCCTTTTGAACAGTTAAAATGGGAATAATAACTGACAAATGAATATCGCCGGTTTTGTCACTTCTGTATAAATTACTGATGATCATATTGTTTTTTACAACGGCTTCGTGAATGTCTTTAGAATGAATCTTGCCGAGGTCATCAGCAGAATGCTTCAGCGTCAGTTTAACATTTTCATCTCTATCAAGAAGAACGATGTTTTCATATTGATATGATTTTTGTATTGCAGAAAGCAATGATAAGATTCTTTTTTTAGCATCAACGGCGGAAGGATTGCCGAGATATTTGTTCACATGGGTTGCGAACTCATGATTTCCAAAGATGACGTTTGCATCTCCGATACGTTCATTACGCCAATTATTGATTTCCCACACTTTAAGTTCGGCAATGGCAGTAAGCTGCTGACCGGCAGAATGAATTATATATGTTTTCTGATTTTGATAAATGTAATAGCCGAGGATAATAATGAATATGGATGCTGAAAAAAATATCAGTAATGCAGTCAAAAGAATAATCCTGTTATCCGAAGGGAGAGGATTTTTCATGATTGCCTTACCTTGCTCGTTCACAGCATAAATTTACCTATGATATCACATCTGTCCAAGATAGATTTAAATTGAAGAGGGTGCACACAATCAGGTAGAGTTTTTTTGCCACAAGAAAACACGAACCTGAAAAGGAGGCACCCTGATGAACAAATTTAGCAGCATTTTTGGTCAAATTCTACACTTATTTTCGAAGCGGGAGTTTTTTGAAGCAGTTCATGCAACTCAGTCTGAGCGTGGGGCCAAGGGTTTCACATGCTGGGATCAGTTTGTTGCTATGCTGTTTTGCCAGCTTGGACAAGCCCATTCGTTGCGCGAGATCTTCGGCGGTTTGGCCAGTTGTTTCGGCAAGGCAAAGCATTTGGGTCTCCGGAAGGCGCCGAAACGATCAACCTTATCTTATGCCAATGAACATCGACCCTGGCAGTTATACGAGAAGCTCTTTTATCAGCTTCTGGGGCGATGCCGGCAATTGGATTTTGGCAACCGCCGGTTTCGGTTCAAGAACAAGCTCTTCAGTCTGGATGCCACGGTGATTGAGCTATGCGCCAGCCTGTTTGACTGGGCAAAGTTCCGTCAGACCAAAGGGGCGGTAAAGCTTCATTTGCTTCTGGACCATGATGGCTACCTTCCGGTATTTGCTCATATCACCGATGGGAAGACCCATGAGGTGAAGGTTGCCCAGACGATGACATTTCCTCCCGGATCGATCGTGGCCATGGATAGAGGGTATATCGATTACGAGCTCTTTTGGAGATGGACCCAAGGCGGCATTTTTTTTGTCACCCGCCAGAAGGACAACGCTCGTTACCGGGTTTTGGAGGAAAAACCTCTTCCCAAACATAGAAACATCCTGAGCGATCAGATCATCGAAATGGAAGTATTCTATTCGCATCGGAAATATCCCGGCAATTTGAGACGGGTAGAAGTTTGGGACGAAGAAAATGAAAAGGTCATCGTGCTTTTAACCAACCATATGACGTTCGGAGCAACAACGATCTCCGCGATATACAAAGACCGGTGGCAGATAGAGATTTTTTTTCAAGACCATCAAACAGAATCTGAGAATCAAGACCTTTGTGGGAACTTCTCCGAATGCGCTTTTAATCCAGATTTGGACAGCATTGATCGCGATCCTGATTCTGAAATACCTGAAGTTTCGGTCGCGCTTTATGTGGTCGCTGTCCAATCTTGTGGCGATGCTCCGATATAACCTGTTCACGTACAGGGATTTATGGGCATGGATGGATCAGCCTTTTGAACCGCCGCCCATGACAATGATGCAGGAGCAACTATCGCTAAATTGGACAGCATCGTAACCAGGAGTGAAAAAAAAGAGGCAACCTGATTTGAAAAGAACGAAAAACTCAGTCCAAATACCTGATTTTACAGATGGCATATAACCTCTTTCAGGTTATTTTGGACAGCAATGCTATGATATAGTCATTATAGATTCAATTTATTTTCAATACAAGCAACTTTATTAATTCCAAGTAAGATAAGCAGTAAGAACAAATGCACAGACATTACTTGAATTGGATAAAATACCTGACAGAAGTAGCGGTGTCTGTCAAGATACTTGTCGCACAAAGTCATGCTGCCCGGGCTGATGTTTGTTTTCTATCGGCATCAGCTGGCGGGTTTAGCCAAACATCCGCAACTGGCTCCCAGTTGCGGATGTTGCCACTCCAGCGTTGCGGATGGCGAGCCTTGGCCTCTTCGTACACAAGCCGGCGAGCAGCCAGGATGTCGTGCTCTTGCCCACCGTGCCGCTGGCAGGGGGTGACAAATCGGATGGCACTGTGATGGTGATCATGGTTGTACCAGCGCACAAATTCAAGCACCCAGCAGCGGGCATCTTCAAGGCTCTCAAACCCCCGGTACGGATAGTCCGGCCGGTACTTTACGGTTCTAAACAGCGCCTCCGAGTAGGGATTGTCGTCACTGACGTGCGGACGGCTGTAAGAGGTGGTCACCCCCAATGCTTCCAGTTTCGCCCGCAAGGTGAAGCCTTTCTGAGGCGCCCCGTTGTCCTGGTGAAGTACCGGCGGCGACATCGTGCAGCCCTCGGACAAAATCGCTTTATGCACCAGAATGCCGGCATTGAAGCCCGACTCCCGGGCGTGGACCTCCCAGCCGACGATCTTGCGACTGAAGACGTCCACGATCATGTAGAGGTAGAAGAACATTCCGCGGATAGATGTCGGCAAATACGTAATGTCCCACGACCACACTTGGTTCGGCCCCGTGGCACAGTAGCCTTTCGGAGGCGTGCTCACCCGTGGCTTATGGCTACGCCCACGGTGATGTTGCTCGTCAGCCTCGTGCAACACCCGGTAAAAGCTCGACTCCGAGGCGATGTAGACGCCCTGATCAGCTAATTTCGGCACGATCTGCCCGGGAGGAAGACTGGCATACTCGGGATTGTGACAAACGCTCAAAACGCTCTCTCGCTCCTCTGGCGACAGCTTGTTTCCCGGGGGTGGCCGCGACGCCTCGGGGCGCCGGTCGCTACACGGCTCGCCACCTCGTGTCCAGCGCTGATAGGTGCGTGCGGTTATCTTCAACTCCCGGCACGCCGGCTCCAGCCGCGCCCCGTTGCTTCGGGCCTCGTCGATCAGCTCGACAGCTTGACTGCGATCCGGGGCACTGATCATTCGCCCTCGGGCTCCCCCCAGATCGCATCGGCTTTTTTTCGCAGCACCATCAGTGCCGCGGCTTCTGCCAGCGCCTTCTCTTTGCGATGCAACTCCCGCTCGAGATGGCGGATGCGCTTGCGATCAGCCAGCTGCTCGCTTTTTAGCTGTCGGTTCGACTCACGGTCCCAGTCGTTGGCCGTCTCGCAGGCCCGCCGCCACTGCGACAACTGCTCCGGATACAGCCCCTTCTGGCGACAGTACTCGGCCAACTCGGCCTCGTTCTTGCCGGCACTCTCAACAACGGCATTGAACTTGTCCTGCGCGCTCCAGCCCTCGGGAGAGCTATCCGAGGCGGGAAGCAAAAACCCCCGCTCGCGCGCCTGCCGCCGCCAGATGTACAGGGTGCCCTCGCTGATGCCTTCCTCTCTGGCCAGCGCAACAATCGACCGGTTGTGAGGTGCCATCATCTTTTTCAGAACAGCTCCTTTACGCTCTTTGGAATATTGCATGATAAGATCCTCCTCCGCCCCCAAGGAAACTCTATTATAGAAAAGTTTAGATCATGCGACAACTATCCTGACACAGGGGGTTTTCAATCTGCCCCGCCCACCGAACAAAGTGATCAACGGCACGTTGTGGGCGGTAACAGTCGTATATTTTCAGTGTTAAGGAATGGGGCCGTAAATCGTTCTGGACGGCGGAAAGTGCTTGCGCCGCTTCTTTTGTAAGGTAACATTTAGGGGCAAGATAGCCGTCCACTTTCTCTCCTAAAAAATTATGATCACTATAATATCTGATATCGAGAAGAATGCCGGGAATCACATGCTCAATATCGATAAAACCGTCCGGTCTTTTGTTTGATCCGGAAAGTTCCATGGACGGTTTGGGCATGCAAGACACAACAAAGAGCAGCAATAAAAACAAAAACTTGATCTTCATTTTTAGAATCCTCCATTTATATTCGTGCCAAGAATGATGATCGGTGATTTGGCAGGATCTAGCCATTGGAGAATTTTGATCATGTTCTCTTCAGACACCGCTACACAACCTGCTGTTGGAATGCCTTTACTCGGCCAGATATGCAGAAATATTGCACTGCCGTTTCCTTTGACAACAGGATCTGTATTGTATTCAATAATAATTCCGTATTGATACAAATTGTCCTCTCGCTTCATCATTTCGTAGGAGTTAGCCAGGGTATAAGTTTTTTTGGTCCAGCGGTTATAATCTTCGGTATGAACATCATCAATCCAGACGTCATCAGATAGAGCCTGACGATACGGCATTTTCGTCATCACTGTATCGTGATAGCCGAAAGTCATTTTCAGAGGGTAAATTCCAGATGGTGTTTTCCCGTCGCCTTCCCGTTTCTGACCGGTCAGAGCGAAGCCATTTCTGCCGATCACCGCATCGTATGGCTGACCCTCAATGATCCAATCGTTTCCGGTTTTCTCTATCAGGTATAGTTTTGTTTTTTTGAAAAAGGCAATCCCCTCATCTTTGACCCAAATAATCTGTGATGCTTCGCCAATTTGATTTTTTTGCTTTATGATATGGTGGCCTGCATTGAACTGTACCGAAAGAGGGGTAAAAAAACACGCCTGCAGAAAAAATAAAAATATCAGTAGCTGTAATAAAATACGGATAAATGATGGGTTGTTTATCTTCATAGAATTATGTGGTTATTTGCCATATTGTGGACTGCACCCCCCGAATTGGACAAAATATGTTAGAGTAGTTGGCAGGATTCAGCTTCCCTTTTGGAGGGAGAAAGGAACTTGCCATGAAACACCGCAGAGTATTTGCTGTTGAACACAAGCGCCAGATCGTAGAAGAACTTCTGAGCGGAATGAGTACGCCAGCGCAACTGACCCGCCGTTATGAGATTTCATCCGGTCTTCTTTATCATTGGAAAGAGCAATATGCCAAAGGACGATTTAACAATGAGCCCACGAAGGAAGCCGCCCTGGAAGACCGCGTTCGGCAATTGGAACAACTGGTCGGCAAATTAACCCTGGAGAACGAGTTTTTAAAAAAAGCCGTTCAGAGGGGCCTTTTGACGCTGCCTGCGAAAAGCGGCAATTCATTAATGAACAACGTCACCTCCTCAAAAGCACGAAAAGGGGGTGCAAACTCATGAAACTGCCCCGCAGCACTTATTATCATCAGCCAAAGAACAATATTGTCGATGATTCAGAGCTTATTGCCCTGATCGAAGCGATTATTGAAGAATTTCCCGGTTATGGGTACCGTCGTGTCACCCGCGAGCTTCATCGCCGGAATAAGATCGTCAATCATAAAAAAGTATTACGTATCATGCGCCAACGCGGACTCACCAGGAAACCCAGGCGCCGCTGGATCAAAACGACGGACAGCCGGCATACCCATCGGATTTACCCCAATTTAATCAAAAATCTCGTTGTCACAGCTCCGAATCAGGTATGGACGGCCGACATCACCTATATTGGCATCCGCAGCGGGTTCGTCTATCTGGCTGTCATCCTGGACTTGTTTGCCAGAAGAGCCATTGGCTACTCTATTTCACGTAATATCGATACCGCTCTGTGTCTCGCCGCTTTGACTATGGCCATTGTCCATCGGAAGCCGCCAAAGGGCGTTATTCATCACTCGGATCGGGGCGTCCAATATGCCTCCCTTGATTATACAGAAACTCTCTTGCAATACGGCTTTCTGATCAGCATGTCCCGCAGGGGCAATCCTTATGACAACGCCATCACGGAAAGCTTTTTTAAAACGCTCAAGGTTGAAGAGGTTTACCTCTGGGAATACCGAACCATGGAAGATGTGCAGATTCGGCTTCCCTTTTTTATCCAAGACGTGTATAACCGCAAACGGCTGCATTCCTCGCTGGGATACAGACCGCCGGTAGAGTTTGAAGAACTGTTTTATCAAAACCAAAAACCCGAGCCGACTGCTCTAACCTCATCTGTCTAACCACAGGGGGGCAGTCCAATAGGTATGGTTACAACCATCCACCAAGAGCAGCTCGAGATGTGAGGGAACAAGGTATCCCCCTTGAGACATTCCGAGTACAGGGCGCAGATGGCAGAAGCATTGGAGCTTATAGGTTTGGTAACCCCAAGAAAGCAAGATTCTCCAAGCTGGCTGGACGTACAGCATTCTCCAAAGAGCTAAAAGCAAAACTTATTGAAACAAATGGCGCAAAATGCGCCATCTATTTAGTCGTCCCTGAAAAACATTTAACACATTGATATTATTACTTGATTAACGTATTTATATGTGATATAATTGCCGGAAATTCAGGAAAAGGAGCTAAAAACCGGCAATATTATGCACCCGAAA
>Ga0255345_1003111_pt1 | contig 19841 bp, 20 predicted proteins | sample wastewater_treat_6_FD_192415 | JGI IMG/M metagenome (GOLD analysis project Ga0255345, IMG submission 192415) | Wastewater microbial communities from Lulu Island WWTP, Vancouver, Canada - plant20 | ecosystem: Engineered > WWTP > Wastewater > Unclassified | place: Canada: Vancouver, British... | reverse complement strand
GAGGAAGTAATATAGAAAAGGTATTAATGAATTTTAATTACAATCAATGGTAAGAAAATACCAGAAAAGATAAAGATTTAGAAACTTCTTTACAAAGAGACATATTAGAAGAGGTAATATCAAAGAAGTAGAAATCCTCTCATTTAGATATATAAATGCGTTGGCAGCAGTCTTACCTGTAGAAATCCCTTTTGACCTGTAGTATAATTGACATTGTAATGTATACTCTTTATACAATTTTTTTGGTGTATGGATTTTTAAGAAGTTTTGTCTCAAATCTCTCTATTCTAAAATCCGTAAAAATATTAAAAAAGAAATATAAAGAGACTTTAAGTTTTTCGCACAAATCTTCTTTTCGTAAATATTTCATATTAATTCCTCTTTTAAGAGAGCAGGAGTTGATACCTGAGATATTTAAAGTTTTTTCAAATCTGAGTGGTCAATATGAACTTGTTTTTATAACAACGTATAAAGAAGAATTTGAGCATAATAATGATAGAGAAAAGTTTAAAAGCAAAATTATAAAAAAGCTTCTAAAGTGTAAATCTGATGAAAGCTTTTTAGAAGCTTCTCTAGGATATTTTTATAAAGGATATGCGAATAAAGTTTACAAGGTACTTAGAGATATTCCTGACGATAAGAAAGAAAGCTTTTTGTTAAGGATGTATAATCAAAAACCTTTAACAAAAGATCTATTAGAGAGAGAATTAGAAAATTGCAAGAAAAAAAACATCAAAATACTAGAATATCCAAAATCAAAAGGAGTTATGGCTCATCAGTTAAATTATGCTTGCAAGTGGATTCGTGATAACCATCCCAATCAGAACAACATGGTTTGTATATATAACGCAGATTCAGTTATTCAAAGGAATTATATTAAAATTCTTAATCATATACAGGGAGATACAATACAGCAATCATCCTTGTTTTTAAGGAATTTTCAGAATCCCAGTACTTCTTTAAGAGCGGCTTTCTTAAAAGGAAATGGGATGTTACAATCCAGGTGGACTTTGGCTCATGAAATACCAAGAATATACTCTCAAAGAAAAGAGAATGTTCTTAATTTTTTAGAATTGTCTCATGTTGTTGGCCATGGTTTGGCAATAAACTTAAACGTATTAAAAAAAGTTGGTGACTTTCCTACGGAGTTCTCAAATGAAGATCTTCCTCTGGGTTATATGTTAAGAATAAATAATGAATTTGTAGATATATATCCGATACTAGAAAATTCCGAGACCCCCTTTACTCCTGATAGTGTTTTTACTCAGTATAGGACTTGGTTTTATGGTGTTGCTTATTATCCTAAATATTTCCTGTATGCTCTTAATAACTTTCAGTTATCTTTTAAATATAAAGTTTATGGATTTGTCTGGGCAATGAGAGGAATATTTCGTAGCTTACAATGGCTGTTAACTTCTTTGTATTGGCTGTTTATTTTGTTATATCCTCTATTGATTCTTGATTTGAGATTGTTTTCTATCGCGTTGACAAGTTTTTTGTTTTACTCTTTATTAGGGTGGTATTTGACTTTTGTTAGTATAAAAAAATGTCCAGAGATTTTCCCTGATAATAAGAGACTGAGAATGAATGTTTTGGATTGGTTTGCAATATTTCCTGTTTATTTAACACACAGTTGGGGTTTAATACTAGGTTCTGTAGATATTTTAAAAAAGACTTTAATGGGAATTAATATTAACAAAAGAAAGACGGAAAGATGATTATTGCAGGAATAGAAGGAAACTCTTTTAGTGGTAAATCTGAACTAGCGAGGGGACTTCTTTCGCATGGATATTATACTGTAAATGAGTCTAGCTATTATGTAGAATCGTTTCCACCACCAGCTTATGATTTAGATTCAGCAATAAAAAATTTAGATTTTTTTGCTCAGGTTGAGAAGAGGAGAAGTGATGATGCGTTGAAAATATTACAAGAGGGAAAAAATGTTGTAATGGATCGTACTTTATGGACGTATATTCTTTACGAATATGTTTTGTTAAGAAGATTTCCGGAAAAACCAAATGCATATCAACATTCATTAGACTTATTTGAAAGATTGTCTGAAGATGGAGATATTGTTGTTCCTAAAATTCTCCTTTGTTTAACATCTGGAAGTGACTCAGTTTTAAAACAAAGAATTCTTCAAAGAAGAGCATCTAGTATTGAGTTTTTAAATGAATGGGAAACTACTGAAGTTATAGATTCTGCTTTGGGAAAAATCCTTGGAGTCTATGGACCACAAAATGCCATAAGGATAGTGAACAGTGGTAGTTCATCCGATCTTATAGTCTCAGGAGTGAATTTTTTAAACAGGACTCCAGCAGATGATATTGAAATAAAAGAAGTGTTCGAGGCTTTACGTGGTATAGTTAATAATTAATCAATATGCATATTGTTTTTCTAACAACAGAATATCCTGGTGTTACAAAGCAAAGTGGGGGAATTGCTGAATATACCCGTAAAATCTCGATGAAATCAGTAGCCTTTGGTCATGAAATTAGCATCATAGTTGCAGGAGATAGAGATTATTTTAAAAAAGAGAAAAAGATTAATATCATTGTATTTAAATCCTTAGATTATTGGAAGGGAATTGATGGGAATATCTTTAACCAGAGTATACGTATCTTAAGAATATTAATAAATTCATATAGATTTGGCAGAGAAGTTAACAAACTAAATCAAAAAGCAAATATAGATATTGTACAATCTTCGAATTACCTTTCTCCGATTTTATTTGTCAGCAACAAATATCCGGTCATATGTAGAGTATCAAGTTATGCACCCTTATTGAGGGAAGCTTATGGGAAAAAGAGTAAAATCATTAATAAAATAGAGGATCTCCTTGAGCTTCTGTCTACAAAGAAAGCTTTTAGAATAATTTCTCCTAGTAAATTGATGAGTGAAATTTATTCGCGCAAGTTTAAAAAAGAGATTATGGTTATTAAAACTCCAATAGATGATAGTTTTAGAAATTCTCATACTAAATCCGTAAAGAAAATCTCCCGTAATTATAGAGTTATTACGTATTTTGGAAGTCTAAGTAGGTTAAAAGGAGTTGATTTAATAGCAGATATTGCCTTAGAGATACTAAGAGAATATAAAGATGTTATTTTTCTTTTTGTAGGAAAAGATTATGGAATACCAGGATATGGAACTGTTGTACACTATATTAATGAAAAGGTAGGTAAAGTGAATCCCAGAGTTATTATTAAAGATTCTTTGGACAGAGGGAGTTTGTTTTCCTTGATTGAAGATTCATATTGTAGTCTTTTTCCTTCTAGAATAGATAATCTTCCGAATGGCTGTATTGAAGCAATAAGTTTAGGGATTCCCGTTATAGGATCTAACAAATCTAGTTTGGAAGAGATGATTATTGATGGAAAGACAGGATATATATTTGAAAATTCTGAAAGTAAAGATTTAAAGAATAAAATAGAAAAAATATTAAATCTTCCATTGAGTGAATATAAAGAAATGAGAAAAAATGTTAATCTTTTATATAATAAAATTCAAAGAGAAAGGAGAACTCAAGCATTAATAACTTATTATAAGAAAACATTAAATGAATTCAAATCGAAAAAATAAAGTAATATTTCTAGATTGGAATGGCACTTTGTCAGATTCATTCTTTTGGGAACACATGAGAATTTCTGATGATTCGGAAGTATTGGCATTATACAATCTTTGGGATATAGCTCTTTTTAACAAACCAAAGGAGTACATAGAAGATTGGATGAGAGGTCGCTTTTCAACGGAAGAGGTTTTAAGGGAGATTGCTAGAGAAACTAATACTGAATATGAAAAGTTGTTGAGAGAGTTTGTTAAAGGCTGTGAATCAATGGAATTTGTGTTAGATGAAATTCCTAACCAGATAGAAGCTCTTAAGGAAGATGGATATTGTGTTGTTATTGCTACAAACAATATGGATTGTTTTACAAGATGGACAGTACCCTTTATGCAGTTAGATAAATTATTTGACGAGATTTTAAATTCATATTACTTAAAAGGTTTAAAACATGATATTAAAAAAGGTGAGTCTCTTTTTTTTAAGAAATTTTTTGAGAAATATGATTTTAAGCCTCAAGAGTGTATTTTTCTAGATGATAGTATAGATAAGAATGGATATATTACTAGTTTGGGTATTGAATATGTACAGATTAAAAATAGTAAGGATCTTTTGAAAAGATTGAAATCTCTTTAGCGTCCAGAATCAAGGGGTTTCCAGTGGATTGAGTTTGGGTTTCTTTTGTAATCCTTTTTAGCTTTTAAAATTGCAATTTCTACAAAGAGGAATGTCCACAGCCACTTCAAAACATTTGTAGGGTCTTTTAATATACTTAAACTAATATATGTAAATCTTTTTGGGAATTTCTGTATAAAGAAATGGTCCTTAAGTATAATTTTTTTTAACTCGGGATGAGTATCTAGTAGTTGGTAGCGTCCTTTTATTGATCTACTTAATTGTTTTATATCATCTTTGAAATCTGTTCTGTATCCCCACATCCTTGCGTCTTCTACTTTTATTATCTCAAAATTTTGGTTTCTAGCTTTTAAACCGAGTGCATAATCTTCAATTATATTGTTCTCTATGTTTTCATTTAACCAATTAGGTTCTAGAACTAAACAACAACCGGATAGGGAGTTATATTTTTGGTCTTTCCATACAAAGTGATTTCTTAGCCAATTCTGTATCTTTGTGTATTCTTTGTTATTTACCATGATTGGTGCCCCTGTCATTACAACGGTTTTTTTTTCTTTTACAATCTTTCTAATTGCATTTTTAGATAGGTTATATATTGCTAACGGGTCTAAGATAAAATCGGTATCAAAAGACATCAATATTTGAGAGTGATTTTTTTGAGCAAGCCTTATTGCAACCTGTAAAGCATTAACTCGTCCTTTTGTGTAAGTATTGAGAATGTAGTACGAATTTTGATCCTCGGCATAAATAAAAATTTTCTCAATACCTTTATCACATAACTTTGAATATTTATTTTCAGGAAATTTCTTTTTCTGTGTGTTTTTATATTTGTCTAGTAAAGCTTTTGTTTTATTTAAGCTGTTATCGGTACATGAATTTAAGAAGAACAGTATTTGATATGAAGTGTTTGGATATAAATAGGAACTAAAAAAGGAATCTAAAGAGTAATCAAGAAATTGTTCCTCGTTGTATATAGGAAAAAGTATTGTTATTCTATTCTTTGCATTAATTTTTTGAATAGGTTCTTTGAATTTAGGTGCTTCGACAGATGAAGATGTTTGATTCACTGTTTTTAACAGCTCATCTTTATTATAGAATTCTTTTGAGTCTGCTATTTTATAAATATCTTCCAATTTCATTTTCATGTTATCTCAGTTTTTATCTTCTTACTATTTCTTTTAGTTTTACTATTTTGTATTGCATACAGAATTGACGATAGAGAGTATATAATATCAATCCTTTTCTGAAAGAATCTTTTTGATAGTAGAGTCTACTAATATCTTCATAGTATCAAATATTGGAATATCCTTATGTTGAGGGATTAATAGTTGTAAATCTGTACATGCTAATGCAACACAATCCACATTTATTTCTTCAAAAGAATTTACAATTTTTATTATCTCTTCTCTATCTTCATTCCTTTGTTGTCCTGTTACAAGGTTGAGAATGATTCTACCCATTTTTGCTTGTTGGAAATCATTTGGGGTAACATAATCGATATCTGCTTCTTTAAAAGCATTCTCATACAATTTGTTTTGGATTGTTGCTGAAGTAGATATAATTCCTACTCTCTTGTATTTCTTTTCTTTAATAAATTTTACAGTTTCTTCTACGATACTAAGCACTGGTATGGAGACAGAGTCTCTTATCTCATTTATAAATATATGAAGTGAGTTGCATGGCATGACCAAGAAATCAGCACCAGCCTTTTCTAATCTTTTGGCTTCCTCAGTTAGGTATGGTATATATCTTTCTCCTCCTTCATTTCTTTCTATTAAGTCTTCCTCTATTTTATATGGTAGTGGAATACTAGAGATTATTACTCCTGGTCTTTGTTCTTTAGATCTCTTATATGTTCCAAATATTATATCTAAGTAAAATTCTGCTGTTGTTTCTGGTCCTACACCACCGATAATACCTATGGTTTTCATATTAGTAATGGACAACTTAATGTGTTATTCTAGCATTATGGATGAGGGATGTATATAATCTATCCTAATCCCCTTAAACTCTAATACTTTAAATTCTTTAGGTTCTATCTCCCATTCACATACCTCAAAAGGAATATCATTATATATACCTTGAAATTCAATATACTTATTTTCCCATTTATGTATATCTGAGATTGTATGTTCTTTAAGTAATTCAAAAACCTTCTTTACATTCTCTGAAGACATAAACAGATCTATATCATAAGGGTATATCTCCTTACCAAGTACATAATCTAAACCTGATGCAGAGAGGTAGTAAGGGATACTATTACTATGTAATACAGTAACTAGATATTTTAATGTATCTTCCCATTTAAATATATTCCTTTTATTTATCTCTTGATAATTCATTATTCCAATATACCTTAAACTCTTCCAAGGAAGAAATATTATTAAGTAATACAGCATTATATATCTCTATACTCTTTAATCCCTCGCTATACTTCACTCCGTCAAAGAATTCCCCCTTAATTTCTAAAATAACTTCTCTTCTATCTGGATATCTTTCTAAAACTTTCTCGAACTCTTTCTCTTGTGTAATAAGGTTCTTTACATAATCTTGTTCTTTGGAAAGATACCAGATATCAAATTTCCATTTCTTATGATTATGTATATATATTAATTCCCAATAATAGCCTTTAGGATAATCGTCATTATCTAAATTCTTTGAGAAGCCAACTGTTTGGAAGATATTCATATCTAAAAGACTTTTTGTAATATCTATGGCTTTAGATTCCTCTGGGTTCTGTGCAAATACGAGAAGGTCAATATCATTACGAAAAAGGAGATCAAGATTGAGACTCCCAACAATTCTCACATCGCCTAGTATCGACAATATCTTTATTATCTCAGTATCTTTAATTATTTTTTCTGCAATATCTTTTTTATTTTTCATAAACGAATTTTTCCTGTGGACATAAAAAAGGTTTAACTCGCACCTTCCTGTATTCGCTTCATGACCTTCTTCTTATATCCCTCTGCCTCTTTAACTCCTCCTCTCAGATTTGGTATGTACTTTACTCTGAAGTTCATATTCCCAACACATATAGTCCTAAAAAAATCCTTAATATCTAGTTGCTCCTGAGACTTACCCCTAACTGTATCCAAAATGTCTTTTGCTTTGGAGAGTAGATCCTTGGCAGTAATATCGTTATCAATATCTAATTTGGAAAGATATATCTTTGCTAATTCCTCCTGTGCCTTTAATTTCTTTAGCAAGATTTGTACCTCCTCATCATCAAAGTTAGGGCTCTCTAATACTCTCTTAAGTTGTTCCTCATCATTGCCCATCTCTGCGGTTACCTCAAAAATATGTGTCCCACCAAATCCATTTGCTTTGCTCAAACACATGCATCTATCTGTACTCCTCACATCTTCCTCTAGGTAGAGTAAATGTTCATTTCCTAAAAGATCTTTAATTTCTCTACTGGGCATATAGTCTTCAACATCTGTAACTTTGACTTTCATCACTTCATAATCTTCTGGTACCATACTGGTTATATAGTTCTTAAATTAAATATTAGAGATCAAAAATTCCTTATATCTTCTTTCTTAAACCCATTATACCACTTGTCCCCAAATCCCATTCCTGTGTCATAGATTGTTTACGTCCAATAAAGGTTTAGAATAATCAACAGAGCCTAGCAAATATGTATAGGGATATAATATAATGAAGGAATAAATTCATTATATAAACAATGAAAAATAGAACAAAAATAATAATAGGGGTAATAATATTAATCTTAATTCTTTCTCTAGCTTTCTTTTACATGAAGTCTAAAAAAGATTCTGAAGAAACAGAAGAGAAGAGCGTGGAAAGTGTAAATGGTTCTGAGATTGATTACCTATTAGATACATATCCTCTAAAAGAAGTACCTTTGTATAAAATAACAAGGGTGGAATCAAGTCATTATCATATAAACTTTGATCCAGAAAACACATCATATTTTGAAAATACTAACTTCATATATTACAATGTCGTTTTTCTTACAGATGCTACTCAGGAAGAACTCTTGGACTACTATACGGAACTTTTTGACAAGCAGTATGATGAGGATTATCGTCCCTCAGGTATGGTTAAAGGGTATATAGGGAAGTACAGAGTAAGTGCTACTCACTATGCTGTTGATGAGTATGACAATACTGCATATGTACAGGTATATTTACCTAATGATGAATTTACAAAAGAGAATAAATATTTTGATACATTTCCAGAGCTCTTTGAGGAGGATAGTATGTTTGTAGAACATGATAACTCATACGGTTTACTTAATCAGTTAGGGGGACAAACAGAATATACTAAGTACTATACAGTGATAGATAGTGGAGATCAGGATGATGATGGGGAAGATGATGTAGATGAGTTTGGTGTGCTAATGTCAAAATATGTAGCTTTGTATGAGGAGAAGCCTAATTATGCCCTAGAAGGTCACTTAATGAGTTGGGAAGAGGATGGTTATCTAGTAAAAGTTAGTTTTAATAGAGATCATGGTAGAGTATATTTAAATATTCGAGGGAGTATAGAGTAATTCGCTTAGAAAAGAAGAATATCTATCTATGAAGAATATAGGTACTAAAAATATACTATTCAGTATTGGGATTATATTGATAGTTTATATCCTCTTACCCTTATCAATTTATTTTGGTTTTATAAACTTTGAAGATAAGTTTTATGTATTGACTGCAGGAGGTGTGTTTGTTTACATTCTTGCTAGGTTATCAGGATATACTAATCATGATTTAGGAATAACTTGGGTCAATAACAAAAAATCTATATTAGATGTGCTTCCAATCACCTTACTGTTAGCCTTGTTAGGATTAATTCTGTGGATATCGGATTATTCAAGAATAGAAGTCAATGAGAGTTGGTTCTTCTTTCTCTTCTATATACTTATTTCCTCGCCTGTTCAAGAATTCCTCTATCGAGGCGCTCTCGGAGCATTCATACAAAAACTTACAGATAATTACATTGTTAGGATGCTGATTACTTCAGTTCTTTACAGCTTTGTGCATATTATCTATAGAGATGTCTTAACAATACTGTTGACTTTTGTAATCGGATTAATTTGGTTTAGAATCTACGACAAGACAAAAAACATTCTCGGTGTATCCGTAAGTCATGCTATGTTAGGTGTCGTTACTATAATTGCTGGTATTATCAACTGAGTATAAATATGAAGGATGTATGATAATTTTATACTAAGATATCTTTCTACTTCCTTTCCTCAATAAATCTTTCTAAGTTATACTCTATCCATTCTTTTGCAATTGCAGGGCAGAGGTTAAGTGTATTTATTTTTGATATAGGTATCCACATAGGTTCAAAGTAGTCATTCTCGTTTGCTCTTCTAGATTCTTCTCCAGAGAGAGTAGGTGTTCCAGAGTCCCAATATCCTACAAAATAGTATTCTTTTTTCTCTTTCTTTGGATTTACATAGTTTGTATATTCAAGTGCTATCTGGAGATCTTTTACTGTTATAGTTGTTTCTTCCTCTACCTCTCTTCTTGCATTCTCAAGAGGGGTTTCTCCTTTTCTCATATGACCTCCAGGGAATGTATAGTATTCTCGACCTTCTTTTCTTCTAAACATTACCAATATATCATTTCCTTTAAGGATAATTCCTCTTGATTGAATCTCGTTTATTCTTAAATCAGCATCTTCTCTATATTCATTCATGTTGTTATATTACTCATATTATACTTTAAGATTATATCAGTTTATAATCTTTTCTTTCTTGATATAATCTTCTTACTTTAAAAATATGCTAAAACTATTCAAATACCTAAAACCATATATACCTCACATCATACTAATGCTTGTATTAACATACATACAGGTAATGACTACCCTTGCACTACCAGATTACATGGCAAAAATAGTAAATGAGGGAATAGTGTTGGAGAATGAGAAACTAATCCTAGAAACAGGAATATCTATGCTTCTGGTTACTGGGTTAGGAGCACTCTGTACCGTTGTAATAAGTTATCTCTCAGCAAGAATAGGGAATGGTTTTTCAAGAAAGCTTAGAGAAGATGTATTTAGTAAAGTATCAAGATTCTCATTAGGAGAAATGAACAAATTCTCCATAGCTTCCCTTATTACCAGAACAACCAATGACATCCAACAGGTACAAATGGTTATCATCATGCTTTTTAGAATGGTAATGTCTGCACCAATAATGGGGATAGGGGCAGTGATTAAGGCATACAATACAGCTCCATCAATGACATGGATTATGGGAGTTGCCGTGGCAATACTTCTCACAGTCATCATAATAGTGTTTGCGATAGCTACTCCTAAATTTAAGTTAGTACAGAAACTCGTAGATAAGCTAAACCTTGTAACTAGGCAGAACCTAACAGGCTTAAGAGTGATAAGGGCATTTAATACAGAGAAGTATGAAGAGAAGAGATTTGATGAAGCAAATAGAGATTTAACTAGTATAAATCTGTTCTTGAATAGAGTAATGGTAATGATGCAACCAATAATGATGCTTCTTCTAAATCTCACAATGATATCTGTTATCTGGGTAGGAGCACACCTGGTGAATAGTAATGATTTGCAAATCGGAGATATGATGGCATTTATGCAATATGCTATGCAAACAATAGCATCATTCCTTATGGTATCCATGATATTTATCCTCATACCAAGAGCATCTGTATCAGGACAGAGAATAGTGGAAGTGTTAGATGAACAACTCTCCATTAGGGATCCTAAGGAATCGAAGAAGAGCACTAAGAAAGAAAAAGGAGTTCTTACCTTTGATAATGTTACATTTAAATATCCAGATGCTGATGTCCCAATACTACATAACATATCATTCACTGCAAAAGCAGGAGAGACTACAGCCATAATTGGAGGAACAGGAAGTGGTAAATCTACAGTCATTAATCTAATCCCTAGACTCTTTGATGTAACCTCAGGGCAAATATTAATAGATGGGGTAGATATACGAGATATGAAGCAGAAAGAATTAAGGGGAAAGATAGGATACATACCTCAGAAAGGGGTACTTTTCTCTGGTACGATTGAATCAAATATTAAATATGGACAACCCAATGCAACAAAAAAAGTAGTTAAGAAGGCAGCTCAAATAGCACAAGCAAGTGAATTTATAGATAAGCTAGAGGAAGGATACAAAGCTCCAATAGCACAAGAGGGAACAAACGTATCAGGAGGACAGAAACAGAGAGTATCCATAGCAAGAGCTATTGTAAGAAATCCAGAGATATATATCTTTGATGATAGCTTTTCTGCATTAGATTTCAAAACAGATGCAAAATTAAGAAAAGAGTTAAAGAATGTAACAAAAAACTCTATTGTAATAGTAGTAGCACAAAGAATTGGTACTATATTAGATGCGGAACAAATTATTGTATTAGATGAAGGTAAGATAGTTGGTATTGGTAAGCATGAGCAGTTAATGAAGACATGTGAGATATACAAAGAGATAGCACTATCACAGCTTTCACGAAAGGAGTTAGGCAATGGAGAATAATAAACAGGAAAAAATTCAAAGTAGACCAAAGGAACATGGTCCAATGGGAATGATGCGTGGTGGAGAAAAGCCAAAGGATTTCAAAAATACAATGAAGAAACTACTTAAGTATATCTCCCCACATATTAAGTCTCTAATAGTCGTTTTACTCTTTGCTGTTGCTAGTACAATTTTTACAATTCTTAGTCCAAAGATTCTTGGAAAGATAACTAATCAAATAGTGGATGATTTTACCAATATGTTTGTTTATGACAAGATAGTAGAGAATCTTCCTGAAGGAATGAGTATTCCTGAAGGTACAACAGGTGAAGACTTTCTAAAAACTGTTCCAGAAGAAATGATAGCAAATATCTCAGAGGATAAATTGGAGAAGGTAAAGGGTGTAGATCTATCCAAGAGGCCTGAGATCCAGTTTGATGTTATTGGAGAGATTGTTTTGTTGTTAATTGGTATATACCTTCTTGGTACTCTCTTTTCTTTCATTCAAGGTTGGATTATGTCTAAGGTATCTCAGAAGATTACATATGAGTTTAGAAAGAATATATTAGCGAAGATTTCTAAATTACCAATCAGCTATTTTGATAAGCAAACATATGGAGAGGTATTGAGTAGGGTAACAAATGATGTTGATACTGTAAGTCAGAATCTAAATCAAGGATTAATTCAGATAGTTACCTCGATAACAACCCTTCTTGGTATCTTAGTGATGATGCTTACCATTAGTGGTCTTTTAACTCTTGTTGCTGTTGTCATTCTTCCAATTAGCTTTCTGCTAATTATGATAATTGTTAAGAAGTCTCAGAAGCTTTTCAAAAGACATCAAGATGCCCTAGGAGAGATAAATGGTCATATTGAAGAGATGTATGGAGGTCATAGCGTAGTTAAGGTGTTTAATGGAGAGGAGAGATCTTTGAAGAAGTTTAATAGTATCAATACTCACCTGCATGATAGTGGTTGGAAGTCTCAATTTCTTTCGGGTTTGCTTTTCCCTATTATTAATGTAGTGGGTAACGTTGGATATGTAGGTGTTGCTGTTTTAGGAGGGAAGTTGGCAATACAGGGCAGTATTAATATTGGTGATATACAAGCCTTTATTCAATACATGAATCAGTTTACTCAACCAATAACTCAGGTTGCTAATGTTACAAATATATTACAGTCAACAGCTGCTGCAGCAGAGAGAATCTTTGAATTTTTAGATGAGAAAGAAGAGATTAAGGATGTAAAGAACCCTGTTGTCCTAAAGAAGATTAAGGGTGATATTGAGTTTAATAATGTAGTTTTTGGTTATGAGAAGGATAAGGTAATTATTAAAAATTTTAATGCAAAAGTTAAGGGTGGGCAGCAGATAGCTATTGTAGGTCCTACTGGTGCAGGCAAAACAACAATAGTTAACCTTCTTATGAGGTTCTATGATGTGAATAGTGGTTCTATTAAAATAGATGGGGTTGACATTAGAAGTATGAGAAGATCTGATGTGAGAAGAATGTTTGGAATGGTCTTACAAGATACTTGGTTGTTTAATGGTACTGTAAAGGAAAATATCGCTTACGGTAATTTAGATGCAAAGGATAGTGATATTATTACTGCTGCACGGGCTGCTTACGCTGATCACTTTATCCATACTCTTCCTGATGGCTATGATATGGTAATTAGTGAGGAGGCAGATAATATATCTCAAGGAGAAAAACAGTTACTTACAATTGCTAGGGCTATGTTAGCTAACCCACCAATGCTCATATTAGATGAGGCTACTAGTTCTGTAGATACAAGAACAGAGGTTCTGATACAGTCTGCTATGGAGAAACTTATGGAAGGGAGAACTACCTTTGTAATAGCGCATAGATTATCTACAATTAAGAAAGCAGATCTAATTCTTGTTATGAATAAAGGAAATATTGTAGAGAAGGGTACACATTCTAAATTACTTGAGAAGAATGGCTTCTATGCTGAACTGTATAATAGTCAGTTTACCCAGTAAGAATATTAAAATAATAGTAAATACTATCTATATTTGACAAGTATAATAAAGTCCCATATATTTAAAGTAGCTAAATTTAAACTGTCATATATATGGATAATATAGAGAGTCAATCTCCGGATATGCTTGCAAATGATGCTCCAGTAGAGAATAGTTTTCCAAGTTTTGCAGAAACTGTAGCTAGTGTTGTTCCTGAAGTTCCTTCTGTAGCAGAGACTTCTCCTGTAACAGAGGCCCCCATTGACTATTCACGAGGCCCCTTTGTTAAAGCTGATGCACAAGAGAGTCTTCAAGAAATGCAAGAAACAGGAGAGAAATTGATTGAAGCTGAAGAGATTGCAAAGCAAGCAATAGTAGAAATAGAAGCATTAAGAGGTGTATCTCCAGTCATTGTAGAAGCTAGTAGGAAAGCCTTAGAAGCAAATGCAAGATCTCTAGACAGAAAAGCTTCCCATGCATCATTAGAAGGAAAGTTCTGGGGTTTTGTCTCTAAATTACCCATATCTCGTTCGGCTAGCATAGCGGCTAGAGAGAGAGCAGAGAGTTCTTTGGGAGCGGCAGTAGATGTTGTTAGAGAGAGTGGAGAGCTTCACCGAGCTATGTCTCCAAGAGCAGAGGTTGACCATGAGAGGAGTCTTGCTGCAGCAAAACTTACACTGGAAAAAGGTCTAGAGCCAAGAAAGCTTACTCTTAGAGAGAAGATTTTTAATTATGCAAATGAGAAAATGCTTAGTGCAAACTTCAAACATGAAAGATATTTAGAAGCAGCAAGTATTGTTAAAAGAAATATTAAGTTTATCACCGGGAAGATAGAGGGAGAATTAGGAGGTATGGATGTTTCAGAAACAATGGGTCTTTTCAACAAGGCAGCTGATTTGGGTAGAGCTCAGGTGGCATTTGAAAGAGCAACTCAAGATGCACAAGATGCAAACTACACAGGTTGATTTAGATCTCTTTATTTAATATTTTAAGCAAAACAAAAATGACAGAAGAACTAAAAAATGCAATTCAAGACCTAGTTCTTGAGATGGAACAATTAGACATATCAGAAGAGGCGAAAGAGGCCAATCTTGAGTTAATAATGAAAGTTTTAGAGGATCCTACAACACCTAACCTACAAGCCTTAGTAATAACCTTAGAAGCTCTAGGAGAACTAAGTAGTCTAAGGGTTAAACAGACAATTGATGACTTAAAAGTGGCTGTTGATATGTAGTTAGAAAAAACAGAATTCTTAGAAGCACTATTGTATAGTGCTTCTTTTGTTTAAAGGAGGATAACCTATTCAGTAGCAGTATATGGATGCTTACCAACCTTCTTGTTTGTTAATACGTACATAGAAAGTAAAGGAAGATAGTGGAATGGCCAAGATAGAAAAACAAAAAGAGGTATTTTAAAAAGCTGAATATCTGCATATGGGATATTTGTGTAAGTCCATAAATTAAGAGGAATATTCCATACTTCCATAGGAATACCAAGTAAAATACAAGCGAGAAGTACTGCCAAGAAAGGGGATAGATATCCTCTAAACAAAAGATTTAACAGCATCTCTTTTTTTAAGAAAAAACCAATACAATCCATAACTATCCATATGCATGTTCCTAACATCATAGTTATGAAAATATTTGTTTCTAACTTTATCTCTGTATTTACAGAATGAGAGAAGCCCCCTATCTTTAAGTGAGCATTGTCGTAATGATAGAAAGCATAAAGGATACCTACAATTCCTAATATTAGAAATATAATGTGTAACCACTTTATTAATTTAGGAGAGGTCTTTCTAATACGAAGTTTTTTAAAATACTTGTCTAAGATAGACTTACATGCATAGTAGCTTTCTGCAATTATTAAGAAGTACAGTATAAATCCAGGAACAAAGAGAATGAGATAAATAGTAGGAGTGAAATAGGGGTATATGAAATTTTTAGTAACAATACGAACTAAGAATTCAAAAATAATGCCTGTTAGTACTGCAGCTAAACTAAATGTTTTGGAAAGCTTTGAATCCTTATCGTTAATTAACAGAGAACTACCTGAGAGTTTGTAATCTAAACCATCAAAAAACATAATACAGCCAAGACCAAAGATAGAGAAAGATGTAGCAAGTATTAGTAGTGAATGTTGTTCTTTAGGGATTAACCAAACCAAAAAAGAGATCGCTACTAAGAGCAACCCCCAAAGGTAGTTTGTATCTTTTTCCTTAAGGATATTCCTTACTAAACTTACTGGATTAAACATTTTCTGATGATAACCATTCAGTATTGTAAAGTCAATTGTTTAAGACTGCTATCACACCCTTTTCGTTAGTAAAAGGATATATTTGCTATCTATTCAGAGTGTCAATATAATGGTTGCAATATAATATAAAAGCTACTTAAGATGAAGAATGATAGTAGTGAAAGTATCCAGTTTAGAAACGAGTACTCAAGTGGGATTAGAACATTTAAAGAGGTTAGCAAAGAGCAGGAATCTCTAAATGCCAAACTCTTAATACAGGCAGGTTTTGTCAATCCAGAACTAGCAGGAGTATATACATATACTAGGTTAGGGTATGAGGTTTTAAAGAACATAGAGAATTTAACAAGAGAACATATGAGTAAGTGGGCAGGAGAGATACTCATGCCATCACTTCATCCAGTAGAGAATTGGATGGTAACAGATAGATTGGAAACCATGTCCTCTCTTTTTGAGGCTAGAGGAGCAAATGATATTTCTAGAAAGAATAACTCTTCAAGGTACGTACTAGGTCCAACTCATGAGGAGATAGTTACACCTTTGGCAAAGAAGTATATTAAAAGTTACAGAGATCTTCCTTTAGCTTTGTTTCAAATTCAAACAAAGTTTAGGAATGAGGCTAGACCAAAATCAGGCCTGTTAAGAAGTAGGGAGTTTAGAATGAAAGACCTTTACTCATTTCATCAAAGTGAAGAAGAGCTACTTAAATTTTACGAGGTAATGAAAAAGGAATATATGTCTCTGTTTAAAGATTTAGGTTTAGCAGATGATACATATATTACATTAGCAGAGGGTGGTGATTTTACTAAGGAGTTCTCTCATGAGTTTCAGACATTAATTCCACAGGGAGAGGATACTATATATTTAGATAGAAAGAACAAGATTGCATACAACAAGGAGATTGTTAACAAGGAGAATGAGAAAAAATTAGGGGTAAAGTTTGATAAGTTAGAGCAGGTACTAGCATCTGAGGTAGGGAATATATTCCCACTTAATTTGAAATTCTCTAAGCCGTTTGATTTAACATATACGGACAAGGATGGCTCAGAACAGCCTGTATATATGGGTTGTTACGGTCTTGGAACATCACGTTTAATGGGTGTAATAGCAGAAAAGTTTTCAGATGAGAAAGGTTTAGTTTGGCCTGAAAGGATAGCACCTGCTAAATATCATATAGTTACTCTGTTTGAAAAGGAATCAGACGAGCAGTATAAACTATCTAAGAAACTGTTTGATATCGTAGGAAAAGATTCTCTTTGGGACAAGAGGAGAAGGGTGAGTGTAGGGGAGAAATTAAATGATGCAGATTTAATAGGGTGTCCTTACAGAGTCGTTATTTCTTCTGATAGTATTAAGAAGGGAGGTATTGAAGTAAAGAGACGAACAGAGGAAAAAGAGGAAGTGATATCAACAGAAGAGTTTTTAAAAAATAGCCATGAATTACAATAATATTAAATATATTCTTTTTGATGTAGGTAATGTACTTGTATATAAAAGGACTCATGAAGATGAGAATGTTGCTAAATTAATAAACTTAACAAGACCTGAATACAGAGCACTTTTAGACAGATTAATAGAGGAACAAACAGATAAAGAAAAACAACAATTTAAAAATATGAATACAGTAGAGAAGGAGTATATATATTTACAAGTACTTCATAAAAAAATCTGTATAGAACTTAATATAGATCCTGATTCGGAATTAATAGAGAAAATGACTCAGTGTCGTATGAAGGGAGACTTTGCATTAAAAGATGGTGTTCTTGAAACACTTACTACTCTTTTCCCTAAATATTCTCTTGGTATATTATCAAATGCTCTTCCTTCAAGGAGAGCACATGAACTTAAAATACAAGATTTAGAATCTTTCTTTTCTCATATTTTCATATCTCATGAGATAGGTCTTGAGAAACCTGATCCTGAAATATATGAATATGCTTTAAAAAAGATTAATATCTCTGTAAATCAAATTTTGTTTGTTGATGATAAATTGGACTATTTAGAGGGTGCAGAGAGAGTGGGGTTTAAAAATCTTGTTATGTTTAAGAATAAAGATTTGTCTGATAAATATCCTGTAATAGAGGATATTAAGGAATTACTGGGTATGCTAGCTGTTTAATTTTAGCGACTCATCCATTAATTTTCATTTCTTTCCTAATTGTCTAATTGCATTAATTTCAGATTCCCAGGTATTTTCTTTATTTAATTCATCTAGTTTGAATAGTTTAATAGGGAGAGGACTTTTAGCTATTAGCTTTTTTGCAGTCCTCATATTAATTCTTATATTAAAGATTGAATTAATCATTACATTACCATCTTTTATAACTGCATCAAAGAAAATATCCTGTGTGTCAAAATCTTCTGTCTTGAGTCCAATCTCTTCTTCTAATTCTCTCTTTAGTCCTTCTGGTAATGATTCATTTATATAAATGTGTCCTCCAGGATGCTTATACTTATTTGCTCCCTCATTAAGAACCATTAGATAATTATTATCTACTTGTATAATGGCACTAGCTCTTAAACTAAATGACTTTAATACATTATTATTAGTAATAAAGAGGTTTTTTCTGAATTCTTTCATATTCTAATTATACCAAAAGAGATAAAAAGGAAAATTAGGGAGCTCATATTTAAAGAAATATTATCCCAATAGGTACTATTGACTTTAATAGTAGGATTTAATTATATATATGTATATAAAATAAAATAATAAAACCATGCCCAAGAAAAACTCTTTATTAAGTACTATTTGTACTTTTGTAGTTGTTTCTCTTCTTCTTTTTGCATTCTCCCGTTTTCTTAAATTACCTCTTAAAGCTGATGATACTGAAGGTCCAGAGATAGTTGATTGGGCTATAACGCCTGATTCTATTAATAGCGATGAGGAGGAAGTTGATATTACTTTTTATGTAAGAATAAAGGCTGAGGAAGGACTTGAATCATTCACGACTTCAAGTTTCGTTGCTCAAAAAGCTGAGGGAAAATCTATTACCTTTCGTCTTGCGTTAATGACAGACCCAGCTATATGTGCAGCAATGCCAGAGGGATTTGATGTTACTGGATTGGATGGTGGCTGTGGTAATGAATCCGATGGTATATACTCTGCCTCTATGAAGTTACCGCAATACTCAATTAATGGTATTTGGTTATCGTCAGGTGATATTAAAGATAATGAAGGAAATATATTAAGGTTTGAAGATTTGGAAGAAAAGGATCGTCCCTATTTTACTAATAATGCAACTAATTCTGATATTACCCCTCCTGTAATAAAGAGTTTGGTTGTAGATAAGACAAGTTTTGATACTAGCGAAGGACCTGCTACTATTACAATTACAATGGAGTTAGAGGATGATCTCTCAGGGATAGATACAAGAAGGTCCAAATCTCATTTTTATATTAGTCCAGTTTTAGAATGGAACTCTAGGAAAGAGTCAAGTGATTTACTACTTGTAAATGCACAGGATGGTATCTATACCACGGAAATAACTCTTCCTATAAATAGTAAACCAGGGTTTTGGAGTTTTACCGAGGGAGTAATATATGATTTGGCAGGGAATGGAACTGATATATCCGAAAATATCTCTGAATATATAGGAGAAAAATATCTTGCTAATACCGCGATCTCTGATGAGGTTACTATTGCGGATAGTTGGTGGTTAGAGGGTGGGTATTTATCATCTGTCTCTTACGATGGAACAACTAAGGTAACTTCTTCATGGCCAAGTGTAGTAATCATATTCCAGGAAGGTACAATTGTTACAAAACAGGGAGGTGGGAATTTTGGAATACATAGGATGGTTAGTGAAAGCTATATAACTGAGAAATACAAAACATTAGCAGAACTACTAACAGAAGCTAATGAGAAATTAGAAGCAGATATAAAGAAATGTCATGAATCAGAAGGGTGTGTTGCAGAAGAGCTAACAGGTAGTGATTTG
>Ga0255345_1003108_pt1 | contig 19849 bp, 12 predicted proteins | sample wastewater_treat_6_FD_192415 | JGI IMG/M metagenome (GOLD analysis project Ga0255345, IMG submission 192415) | Wastewater microbial communities from Lulu Island WWTP, Vancouver, Canada - plant20 | ecosystem: Engineered > WWTP > Wastewater > Unclassified | place: Canada: Vancouver, British... | reverse complement strand
TGTTTTGGCATGTTGTGCCAAAAAGTGTAATCGGTTGAATACATTTACCTCGCTTGTGCCTCCGTCAAAATCAAGGAATAATAAGTTGGTTTGAGGATAGAGAGTTTTTATGCGTTTTTCTACCCCTTTGGCAACTATGTGGTTTGCAATGCAACCAAATGGCTGTAAGCTTACCACGTTATGAACGCCTTCTTGTGCAAACGAAATTATTTCGGCAGGAATTAACCACCCTTCACCAAATTGATTTGCTAAATCAAGAATTTGTGAGGCGTTTTTCGATTCTTGATATATAGAATGTTTAGGACGATAATAGATAAAATTTGAGGCGATTTTTTCTACTTTTTTACAATATTTTTCAAATTTATTTTCTAAAAAGCCAATGTATAATTTTGTGCCCCACGTGGTTTTTGTTAGATTTTTTTCGTGATTAATTTTCATGTTCACAAATTCTTGTATAAAGAAATCTAATAAATCGGGGAACCGAACTTCAATACCTTGTTTTATAAGCCAATCGGTTACAAACATGTTGGCATAGGGATTATATTTGAGATAAATTTCACCTACGATACCTATTTGAGGACGAGGACATTGAGGTATAGCTAACTCGTTGTAATCATCAACCGCTTTTTTCAAAAGCTCTAATATTCCTTTACTGTCGTTTTTGCGAGCCAATTCTACTGCATTTGCCAAATAGGTATTGGTCAATTCTTCGGTTTTGCCCGGAATTTTTTCGCGAATGATTGTAGCATAATGCATTCGTGAAAGTATATCGCCAAACAATACACCTGCCAAAACTATATGTATAATTTTTTTCCATTCTATCTCAAATCCGGGTTGTTCGTTTACCCCATTGCCTGCTGTTGCCAATGAAATTACCGGCACGGTGTCTATACCCGCATGGAGTATAGATTTGCGTATCAATGCTAAATAGTTCGAGGCACGGCATTGCCCTCCTGTTTGCGACATTACTACTGCGGTATTGTTGAGGTCGTATTTGCCCGATTGCAGTGCTTTTACTATATCACCAACAATAAGGGTAGCAGGATAGCATATTTCATTATTTGCATATCGTAATCCTACTTCTACCGATTCTTTGTTTGACACAGGTAATGTTTCCATGCTATAGCCCATAAGTTCAAACGCAGGTGCTATAAATGGTGAGTGAAAACGAGTGAAAAATGGACCAATAATATGTTTTTTCTTATCGTGTTCGGTAAATGGGGGAGTTCTCGTAATTTTTGCCGAATCGGACGATGCAATTTTTGAATCAAGTTCAATAGTAGAAAGTAACGAACGCAACCGTAACCGCATACTGCCGGTACTATTAATTTCGTCAACTCGAATGAATGTAAATGATTTTCCCGATTTTTCGAACAATTCCTTCAATTCATCGGTTATAAAGCTGTCGGGACCACAACCAAATGAATTTATTTGCACAAAGTGTACATCGTATTCGGTGTTGTGAATTACCCATTGTGCTGCTTTTAAAATTCTGTTTGGATAATTCCATTGAGCTACATGCAAATAGTCGGTAAGCGATGTGCCTTCTATATGAAGCATAATTTCTTCGCTAATTACCGAAGCTCCCAATTCGCAGAGTATATCCGCAGTTTTTTGTTGTACCAAGGGGTCGGTATGGTAGGGCCTTCCGGCAAGCATTATGATTGGTTTTTTGTCCAATTTTGCTCGTTCCAATATGCGAAATCCTTTGAGACGGTATTGCTCTTTGTAATTCTTTTGTTCAAGTAGAGCGTCTTTAAATGCCCGTTCAAATGTAAAACGCGATACTCCTAATTTTTTGAGATACTGCCAGCAATTTTTCTTAAGCAGATGTTCGTCTCTAAACGAAATTACCGGCTTGTCTATAGGTATATTGTTGCGTTTGTTTTTAGGGATAGAACTTTTGAGTACTTCCGAATAGCTTGAAACTATTGGACAATTATAGCTGTTTTTAGCCTCGGGGTGTTCGTTTTCTTCATAAATTACAAGAGGGTAAAAAATTCGGTCAACTTGTTTTTCAACTAAATTCAATACATGTCCGTGTGCTAATTTCGCGGGGAAACAAATATTGTCGGCCATTATAGTGCCTTGTCCTTTTTCAAATATTTTAGTAGTAGATTCGTCTGACAATTGTACCGAAATGCCCGATTTGGTGAACAATGTATTCCAAAACGGATAATTGGAGTACATACCCAATATTCTTGGTATACCAATAGTAAGAGGTAGTTTGTTATATAGAGCTTGTTGTTCGCGGTTAAATAATATGTCATATTTGTATTCATAAATATTTTCGCCACGTTCTTTGTATTGCCCTTTGGAACTAAATACTTTTTCGCATTTATTTCCCGAATAGTGAATGTTGTCTTTGTTAAATGTAAATTTTGTTACAATACAATTGTTATTACAACCTTTGCAGGTAATTTGTCGGCTATCGTATTCTAATGCATTGTAACGGTTTTCGTACGAAATGCAGCATGAGTCTGTTGGGTTTTTAGTCCATATTTCGTAACTGTAATACGCAGCACCCAAAGCACCCATAAGTTCAGGAAAATTGGTAGTATATATAGGTTTTTGTGTGATAACCTCCATTGCTCGAAAAACCGATGGATTTTTGAATGTGCCGCCTTGAACCATAATCGCATTGCCCAACACGTTCATGTCTTTGATTTGCAACACTTTGTTTAATGCATTTTTTATAACAGAATATGCCAATCCTGCGGCAATTTCAGATATTTCTGCCCCTTCTTTGAGCGATTGTTTTACTTGTGAATTCATAAAAACAGTGCATCGCGACCCTAAATCACAAGGGTTTTGTGCAGAGCAGGCAAGTGTACCGAAATCTTGTGCCGAATAGGAGAGGGTTTGCGCAAAATTTTGAATAAACGATCCACAGCCCGAAGAACATGCTTCGTTGATTTCGATAGATTGAATAGCACCATTTTTTATAAAAATTGCTTTCATATCTTGTCCGCCAATATCGAGTATAAACGATACGTCGGGATTAATTTTTTGTGCTGCAGTAGTGTGTGCGATAGTTTCTACTATGCCATCGTCTATATTAAATGCTGCGTGAAGTAAATCTTCGCCATAGCCTGTAACTGCCGAGCGGAGTATTGTTATTTGTTCGGTTCCTATATGTTTTGCACAAGCCTCTATACCTTGAATAGCAGCTTGTATGGGGTTGCCATTGTTGGTGCCGTAGTGTTGAGCTATGAGCTCGGCTTGTTCGTTCAAAAATACAACTTTGGTAGTGGTAGAACCACTGTCGATGCCCAAAAATATTGAAATAGGTGTTTTTGTGTCTTCAATGTTTTTTTGTGGTATCGAGAGTATTTTTTGCTGTTGTTTCCAGTCTGCAAATACCGTTTCGGAAGAAAATAGTGGTTCTAAACGGTTTTTTGTAATATTTTGTGTTTTATGAGTTATGGCAGAAATGATTGATGAAAATGATTGTTTTTGTAAAGTGTGTGCGTGTAAACTTGCTCCCCATGCCGGAAAAAACTGTCCGTATTCAGGTACTGTAGCGGAAGTTGCATTGTGTTGTAATAACGAATTAAAGGCATTCTGTAATGATTCAATAAACGTAAGTGGGCCACCGGTAAATAGTATGTGCGGGTGAATATCGACACCGCGAGCCAATGAATTTACTACTTGTAAGCTCACCGCATGAAATACCGATGCTGCTATGTCTGCCAATGGAACTTTTCTGCTTATTAAATTTTGCACATCGGTTTTGGCAAATACTCCACACCGCGATGCAATAGGGTATATGGTAGTATGTTGTTTTGCCAAGGCATCGAGTTCGCTTGTGTCTACATTAAGTAACGATGCAATTTGGTCAATAAATGCCCCTGTACCACCGGCACAACTACCATTCATGCGAATATCGGGAGCTTTATTTTTTTCGAAAAATATAATTTTAGCATCTTCGCCGCCAATATCAATAAGCGTTTTGGTATGAGGATATTGTTTGTGAATTACGGTAGAAGAAGCAATTACTTCTTGCACAAACGGTAATGCGTGTTGTTCGGCTACGCCCATACCTGCACTGCCCGTAAAGCAAATAGATATATCAGAATCATTGGGGAATTGCAATTGTATATCCTGTAAAATTTCGAGAATATGTTCGAGAATACGTGCTTTGTGCCGTTGGTAGCGGGAATATATAATTACACCGGAATCGTTTGTTACTATTGCTTTGGCTGTAGTGGAACCAATATCAAATCCTATATTCAACATATAATAATCATTTAGATATGCAAATCTATATTGTTTTTTGTTGTGAGCAATACTTCGTGTTTAAATTTTTTGCGCTTGTTTATATTTTGTGGTATAGATTTTAGGATGAGTCATATATTAATCCTTTAACAAATCCGGTCGCAATAAACGTGTTCGTTCTAAAGATTGGTCGAGTTGCCATTTTTCAATTTCTTTGGTGTTGCCCGATAAAAGTATTTCGGGAACCTTCCACTCGTTAAATACTTCGGGACGAGTATATACGGGTGGAGCAAGTAAATTGTCTTGAAACGAATCGTTAAGAGCAGAACTTATATCAGACATAGCATCTGGCAAAAGTCGTACAATACTGTCTACAATTACAGCAGCAGCAAGTTCGCCACCGGTAATTACATAATCGCCAATCGATAGTTCTTTGGTTACAATATGTTCGCGAATACGATGGTCTATGCCTTTGTAATGTCCACAAATAATTATTATATTTTGCAAAAGAGACAATGAGTTTGCAGTTTTTTGATTAAACTGAGCACCATCGGGTGTTACATATATAATTTCGTCGTATTTCCGTTGCGATTGTAATTCTTGTATACATCGATAAATTGGTTCTATTTGTAACACCATGCCTGCACCTCCGCCAAATTGATAGTCGTCTACACGCTTGTGTTTGTCGGTACTGTAATCGCGTATGTCGTGCACCACAATTGAAGCAATTCCTTTTTGCTGAGCTCGTTTGAGAATAGAGGTCTCAAATGGGCTCGTTAATAGTTGAGGTAGCACTGTGAGAATATCTATACGCATATTTGTTACTGTTAAAAAAAAAAAATCAAAACTTACTGTTTCACAAGCAAAATTATATATTTTTGTGAGATAAAAAGTAAAGTTGGCATAAACGTTTTTTTAATACTATATTTGTAATTATTATAAAATATTGTATTTCGTAAGAATTATATATGAATGTAGAACAAGAACATAGTAATCCTATTGAGCAAATAAACGATAGTGAAACATCTATTGTAGAGAATATTTCTCATTCTCAAGATGTTGGAGAATTGAAAAATGAACAAGAATTGCAAGAGGAGGCAGAAACTCATACATATATATATGATTTGAATTTGCAACAATTAGTTGATGAAATTAACAAATATAATGCTAAGGATGCAGTTTTGAAGCATAGAACACGTATAGAGCTTATACGTGCTGAATTTTATAAAAAATTAAAACAAGATTCAGAAAATGCCAAAAATCTTTTTATACAAAATGGTGGAGAACCAAAGAATTTTGTGTATTCAAATCCAATTGAACAAGATTTTAAACATGTGTATTCTTCAATAAAAGAATTTAAAGCAGAATTATTACAAGAAGCTGAACGTGAAAAACAATTAAATCTACAAAAACGTCTTGCGATAATTGAAGAATTAAAAGAATTAGTTACCAAACAAGAATCGTCAGGAAAAACATTTAATGAATTTAAAAGTATTCAAGAACGTTGGCGAGCTATAGGAGCTATTCCACAATCCGAAATAAAGTCGATTTGGGAACAATATCATCATCATGTAGGAGTGTTTTATGATTATATTAAAATTAATAAGGCACTGAGGGATTTAGATTTAAAGAAAAATTTAGAAGCAAAAATGCAATTGTGCGAAAAGGCAGAGGCATTGTTGCTTGAACCACAAATAGTAAAGGCGTTTGCTCAATTACAAAAATTACATGATTTGTGGAGAGAAGTTGGCCCGGTAGCCGATGAAAAAAAAGATGAAATTTGGAATAGATTTAAAGAAGCAACAAATAAATTAAATAAAGCTCATCAAGAATATTTTGCTCAACTTAAAGAACAAGAAAAAACTAATTACGAATTAAAATCAGGATTGTGTGAAAGAGTTGAACACATGCTTGAGCAAGAATTTACAACATTAAAACAATGGAATGAAGCTTCTGAGGAAATTTCTGCAATTCAAAAAACGTGGAAAACAATAGGATTTGCTCCTCAAAAATATAATACTGCCGTATATGAACGATTTTGTAAAGCATGCGATGATTTTTTTGCTAAAAAACGAGAGTTTTTTCTTACGGTAAAAGAAGAAGAAGATGTAAACAAGCAAAAACGTATTGATATATGTGTGCAGGCAGAACAAATGAAAACAAGAACCGATTGGAAACAAGCAACACAAGATTTTTTGGATTTACAACAAGCTTGGAAAGAAATTGGTCCTGTTTCGCATAAAGAATCTACAAAATTGTGGAATAGATTTAGAGCTGCATGTGATGAGTTTTTTAATGCAAGGCAACAATTTTATAAAGATAAGGAAAGCGAGCAACAGACAAATTATCAATTGAAGCTTGCTGTAATTGAAAAAATTAAAAATATACAAACAGATTTAAAGCCTCAAGATAAATTGCTTGCATTACAAGCATTGCAAAAAGAATGGACGGAAATAGGATTTGTGCCTGCAAAAAAGAAAGATGCATTGCAAAAACAATATAAAGAAGCCGTGCAAAAACAATTTGATGCCATTCAATTACCTACCGAACAAAAACAGAAAGCATTGCTTGAAGTAAAAGTGCATACTATGCTTACCGATTCAAAAGGTGATGATATGATTCATGCAGAAATCGCCAAATTACAAAATAGAATTCGTGTTATAGAAGGTGAAATTAGTGTGCTTGAAAATAATATAGGTTTCTTTTCGAAAAGTAAAAATTCAGAGAAAATTATTGAAGATTTTAATAAAAAGGTAGCAAAAGGTAAAGAAGAAATTGAAAGTATAAAACAACAAATACGTGTAATTAAATCAATCAAGCAACAAGACGAAAAATAAAAGCAATGAAAAATATTTTACTTTATATTGTATCTGTTATCGTTTTACTTTCGTGCGAAGCAAAACAATCCGATTCTTCTCAATCTTTTTCCAATAAAACAAAAGATGCGTCTGTTGCCGAAGAGTTAAAAAGACTTGGATTGCCCGAAAAATTAGATTTTTTGATAGATAATTTGGTGCTTTCCGATAATATGATTATGACACTGTCGTCAGATACTACTATTTATAACGCAACTTTGTTAAACAACAATGAAAATGCAAAATTATATACAACCAGTCGTTCTAAAGCAGTAAATTTAGGTGTATATGGCGCCGATTTGAATTATTTAATTCATTTTGGTCAATCACAATTTTCTATTAAATATATGGTGGTTTCTAAACAATTGGCAGACCAAATTGGTGTAGCAATGGCTTTTGATCAGGAAACAATGGATGAATATCAGTCAAATGTTGAGAATAAAGACTCTTTAATAAATATCATTTTTTTAGCATATGACAATGTGAAAAAAATGCTCAAAAGTGAAGATCAATTTTTGCTTTCTACGCTTGTAATAGTAGGTAGTTGGATAGAAAATATGTATATAACAACCGAATTATTACCATATTTCAAATCACGTCAGGCCAAAGCAAAGCTTGCAACCAAAATAGTTCAACAACATGATTATTTACAAAAAATGATAGAATTGTTGAGCAATTTGAATGAAGGTGATAATATGTATGTGAATGAAATTTTACAAGATTTAAAGAAAATAGATGCGATATATGTGAGTTTTGGCGATAAACTATTAGTTGAAGATGATATAAAATTGCTCAATACTCAAATAGAAGAAATGCGGTTAAAAATTATTAAAGTTCAATAATTATTTTTTTATAAATTTATTAAAGCGGTGAGTAAGACAAAGTTTATATTTGTAACAGGTGGGGTTGCGTCGTCATTAGGTAAAGGTATTATTTCAGCTTCTATTGGAAAATTATTACAAGCACGAGGATATAAAGTAACGATTCAAAAATTAGATCCATATTTAAATATTGACCCGGGAACATTGAATCCGTATGAACACGGCGAATGCTATGTTACTATAGATGGCGCCGAAACAGATTTAGATTTAGGGCATTATGAACGCTTTTTGAATACTCCTACAACACAGGCCAATAACGTTACCACCGGTAGAATATATAAAAATGTAATTGAAAAAGAACGACGAGGCGATTTTCTTGGTAAAACAGTTCAAATTATTCCTCATATAACAGATGAAATTAAACGGAATATAAAATTAGTAAGTATTAAAGGTGAATTTGATTTTGTAATAACTGAAATTGGAGGAACTGTTGGTGATATAGAATCGTTACCGTTTATAGAAGCTGTTCGTCAAATGAAATGGGAGCACGAGGGTAGATGCCTGTTTGTGCATTTGACATTTGTCCCATTTTTGGCTGCAAGTGGTGAACTTAAAACAAAACCAACTCAACACTCGGTAAAACATTTACTCGAAGCCGGAATACAACCCGATGTGCTTGTGTTACGTACAGAAAAACCTCTTTCAAAAGATTTAAAGAAAAAAGTAGGGTTGTTTTGTAATGTTGATATTGATTCTGTAATAGAAGCACGCGATATGGCAACTATTTATGAAGTGCCGCTTGCAATGCTTGATGAAAAACTTGATGTTACTATACTCAAAAAGTTTAAAATGAAGGTTGGAGAACAACCAGAATTACTGCCATGGAGAACATTTATTGAAAAGCATAAAAATCCTAAACAAACATTACAAATAGCATTAGTTGGAAAATATGTAGAATTGGCTGATGCATATAAATCTATAATTGAGTCGTTTGTACATGCAGGAGCAAGTTTAGAATGTAAAGTAAAAATTAAATTAGTACATTCCGAAGAATTAACCGATGACAATGTTGCTCATTATTTACAAGATTGTATGGGGGTGCTTGTTGCTCCCGGATTTGGGCATCGTGGTATAGAAGGAAAATTCACTGCAATAAAATATGCTCGAGAACAGTTGGTGCCTTTTTTTGGTATTTGTTTAGGAATGCAATGTGCTGTTATTGAATTTGCACGTAATGTTTTAGGGTACAAACAAGCAAATTCTACAGAAATGAGTAGAACAACACCTTTCCCTGTAATAGATATAATGCAAGAGCAGAAAAATGTGTCAGATATGGGAGGTACAATGCGTTTGGGAGGATATCCGTGCACGCTAAAAAAACGTTCAAATGCGCATAAAATATATCAAGCCGATACTATCATAGAGCGTCATAGACACAGATATGAATTTAATAATAAATTTCTTGATGAATTTGAAAAAGCAGGTATGATTGCAACCGGTATAAATCCTGATACAAATTTAGTTGAAATAGTTGAGATACCTCAACATCCTTGGTTTATCGGTGTTCAATTTCATCCGGAATATCGTAGTACGGTAATAGCGCCACATCCGTTATTTCAATCGTTTGTAAAAGCTGCTATTGTCTATTCAAAACATAAAAAATAATTCAAATAAAATAAGTGTGATACCTATTATGCATTAGTAAGTTTTTTTTACTTTTGCCTTTCAATTTTTAATAATATAACAATGGATAGAAATACAATTATTGGTACTATACTTATAGCATTATTTATAATAGCTTATTTTTTTATAACAAAACCCAGTCCCGAGGAAATAGCTAAACAACAACGATATATTGATTCTGTTCAGCAAGTAGAATACAAAAAGCGTGAAATTGCTCGTCAAACCGAAGATTCTCTTGCAAAGTTGCAACAACAAGTTCAGGTTACAGAACTAAATATGCCCGATTCTTTGAAGCAAGTAGCTGCTCAAAAGGAATTCGGACGATATGCTGCAGCAGCTGTTGGTACCGAACAGTTTGATGTTTTGAGAAATAATAAAATAGAGGTTACTTTTTCTAATAAAGGAGGTAAACCCTATAGAGTTCATGTGAATGAATATAAAACATATTATCAAAAACCATTATATCTGCTTTCGGGTGATAGTACAAAATTTGGGTTGCGTTTGAGTGAAATAGGAAAATCAACAAATAGTTTATTTTTTACAAAAGTATCGCAAACAACTTCTTCCGATTCGGTTCAAACTTTAACGTATCGTTTGTATGCCGGTCAATATGCATACATAGATTATATATACAAACTTGAGCCAGATTCTTATGCAGTTCAGATGCTTATTCAAACAGTAGGAATGGACCAATATATTAAAGAATCACGATTGAGTTTGTATTGGGAAACGTATATGAATAGTTTTGAAAAGTCGAGAAAAATTGAGGGACAAAATACTAATTTGGTTTGGAAATATTATGAAGATGATGTTGAAAGTTTAAATGCTCATGCAAGTGAACCCAAAAAAGAAGATATTACCGGAAAAGTTAAGTGGGTTGGTTTTAAATATCAATATTTTTCTGCAATTATTATAGCTAAAGAAAATTTTGAGCGTGGCGGACAAGTTGTTTCTAAACCATTATCAGAAAATGATAGCTCTTTAAAAATATTATCTGCCGAATTATTTATACCTAATCAAAAGTCTAATGAGTTAACATTTTATTTTGGACCAAATCATTATCCAACGCTAAAAAAACAAGGTGCCGAAATAGAAGGAATTTTAGATTTAGGTTGGTTTGGATTTATAACAAAATTTGCAATTATTCCAATATTTAATTGGTTGAACAGTTTTTTAACCAATTTTGGATTAATAATTCTACTATTAACAATAATTCTTAAAATATCATTATTTCCGCTTACATTTAAGTCATATATTTCAACAGCTCGTATGCGTGTTTTGAAACCGCAAACAGATGAAATCGCGGCTAAATATCCAAATCCGGCTGATGCTATGAAACGTCAACAGGCAACTATGGAAATGTATCGTAAAGCCGGTGTAAATCCTATGGGCGGTTGTTTGCCTATGTTGATTCAATTTCCTATTTTAATTGCAATGTTCCGTTTCTTTCCTGCATCTATTGAACTTCGTCAAGAAAGTTTCTTGTGGGCAGAAGATTTATCAAGTTATGATTCAATTTTGAGTTTACCGTTTTCTATTCCATTTTATGGCGACCATGTAAGTTTATTTACCTTACTTATGGCTGTTTCAATGATTTTTGTTAATCAACTCAATATGTCGAATACCACTACTACTCCGGGAATGCCAAATATGAAAGTAATGATGTGGATTATGTCAATAATGATGGTATTTTGGTTTAATAGTTACTCTTCGGGTTTAAGTTATTATTATTTCCTTGCAAATGTTATTACATTGCTCCAAACGTTTATCATACGACAAATGATTGATGATAAGAAAATTTTGGCAAAAATTGAAGCAAATAAAAAGAATCCTAAAAAGAAATCAAGTTTTCAAGAACGACTTGAAAAAATGGCACGTGAGCAACAACGATTACGAAAATAAAAATATAAGCCTTACCTTTTTGTGTAAGGCTTTTTTTTGATATGAGAGTATTTGTACAAATAATGGTAATTATTCTGACTTTTGTGTCATGTAGTAATTCTTTTAATTCATACGAGGGGTATACTAAGCATGAAAAGGGATATTGGTATAAACTTCATTCGTTTGAAGAAGGCTATATTAAGGCAAAAAATACAGATTTTGTTTCGGCTGAATTACAATTTTCTATTCCTAATAATGATTCATTGGTATTTACCGATTCATATATAATTCAAGTAAGCAATACAGATTCAGTATGTTTGCCGCTTATGTTGCATGATGTAAAACAAGGTGACAGTATTTCGTTTATTGCACCAAATACACGTTGTATAAGGAACGTATTGCCTGCCGAATTTTTTGATTTGTTTTCTGATGGTAAAGAATTACAAATTACCGCAAAAATTTTGTGGGTTAATGATGCAATAACGTATGAAAAAAAAGTAAAAGAGTATGCAATATGGCTTGCCAGTAAACTTGAATTTGAAAAGAATTATATACAAACGTTTATATCAAAACATTCATTGACGTTTACTCTACAGAATGGAATATACAAATCAATAGTAAAACCAGGTACAGGAAAGATTCCTCAAAATGGTGATATTGTTAGTATTCGTTATCAGGGGAGTGTGTTGAGTGGCGAAATCATCAATCATTTTACATCACTTGAGTTTGTATATGGTTCACAATGGCAAGTAATAGAAGGAATAGAGAAAGCATTAGCAACAATGAAACAAGGAGAAAGAGCAGTAATTATTGTGCCAAGCGAATTTGCATGGGGTGAAAAAGGTACAAGTGATGGTTCTATACCTCCCTTTACTACAGTGCAATTTGATTTAGAATTAGTTTCGGTTACTCAAAAATAATACTTATGAATATTGATGCAACAATTTTTTCACGTATTAGTTCTTTGGTTGAGCAATATACTGTAATAACTATTGTAACACATATTAATCCCGATGGTGACGCAATAGGTTCAACCTTAGCATTAGCAGGAGTTCTGGTTCAATTAGATAAATGTGTAACTGTAGTTACACCAAATGATTGTCCCGAAAATTTGCAATGGATTCAGGGATATTCTTCTATTTTAAAATATGATAAACAAAAACAAGAAGTATTACAATGTATTACACAAACAGAATTATTCTTTTGTTTAGATTTCAATAATATTTCACGATTAGAAGAATTAGGAGAAAATATTGCCAAAAGTTCAGCTCCTCATATACTTATAGATCATCATCCTCAACCAGAATGTTTTGCATCTGTTATGTTGTCTGTTACCGAAGCTAGTTCTACATCAGAATTGGTATATCACACAATAATGGGCTGTGGTTACGAAAAGTATTTAAACACACAAGTTGCAGAATCGTTATATACTGGTATTATTACAGATACCGGTGGGCTTTCACATAATTCAGGTCGTCCGGAATTATATCGTATTATAGCTCATTTATTAGAAAAAGGAATTGATAAAACAGCAATTCACGATATTATTTTTAATGTATTTTCATACGATAGAATGAAATTGTTGGGAACTATTCTTAAAGATAATTTTGTGTATTTGCCCGAATATAAAACGGCTTATATGTATATAACCATTGAAAATCAAAAAAAACATAATTTTCAATTGGGTGATTCTGAAGGATTTGTGAATTATCCGCTTGCAATAAAAGATGTGGTATTTTGTGCCATGTTTACCGAATATGAAAATAATACAACAAAGGTTTCTTTTCGGTCAAAACGACAATTCCCTGCAAATGAGTTTTCGGCAAAATATTTTAATGGCGGCGGACATTTGAATGCAGCAGGGGGTAGGCGAGCTTGTTCGCTACAAGAAGCAATTGAAGTTTTTATTTCAGGACTTGCTTCGTTTAAAGAACAATTATTAAAAGTCTAAATTAATTTGTTGTTTTTTTTGGGGTAATTGAGCTATAACTAAGTTATACGAATCATACATTAGTTGCTTTAGTAATTGTGAATCAATGTGTTCAAAATATATAGTATTCCAATGTTTTTTGTTCATATGATATCCGGGAATTATACTAGTATAGTGTTCTCGTAATTCTATGGCATATTCAGGATTACACTTTAGATTTATTGTGTTTCCGGTATTTAAATTGAGCAAAGCAAACATTTTGTTATATACTTTAAAAACAAGAGTATATTCATTAAAAGGTAAGCATTCTTGTGTTTTCGGTAATTGTAAACAAAATTCTCGTATTTCTTCTATGTTCATTTGTTCCACAAAATTGTAGTATACTTATTTGATTGATTATACACTCGTAAAATGTATTGGTTTTTCTTTTTTATTAGTGATTCAATATCTTGAATTGATTGTGTGTATCCAATTTTTTGACCATTGAGATTGTAAATTTCTATATAAGAAATAGAAGACCAATCTATAATTTCAGGTTCTATTTTTTCTATATATGAATTTATGGGAATTAAATTTATTTTTACTCCTTTAATGTTGGCATCTACTATAAATTCATAAGCATGTTCTTGTTGCAGTTTATTTCCAACCCATGTGTGAGCAAAGTATTGATTAGGAGAAAATGCTTTGACTTTTGCCGGATTACGATGAGAATAAACTGTAAATTCTCCCATAGCATTTGTATTGCATGAATCAATAGGCGTATTTGAGTTTGATTCAAATAGTAGTACTTTGGAATTGCATACTCGTTCATTGTTTGCTAATACTGTACCTGAAATTGTATACCAAGGGTCACAATAATATAATTGCAGTGTTACAGGTATAGGTGCACTTTCGCATCTGTTTGTAACTTGTGTGGCATATAGAGTATGAGTTCCTATACCTAAATTTTCGAGATATAGGGTATTTTGCATAGCAATGGGAAATTGTAAGTTATTGTCGGTATGCCAAATTACACTGTCTCCAATAGCATGTACAAAATATGTTCTATTGTAACATGAAGAAGTATCTACAGCAAATGGTGGAAAAGTAGCACATTCACAATTTTTAATAGTTTGAATAGGCATACGTTGACAGTAATTTTCTGATTGCACCCACACTTGATATATACTATCGGGAATTATTTCTTCGGTAAAAAAACGTGATACATTTAACGTATTTCCGGTACCTAACTGGTATCCGAATTTACTGCTATACCATGTGAAGGAGTTGTTGCCTACTACTTTGAAATGTAAGTTATTGTCACAATAAGAGGCAATTATAGGAATATAATCTTTTTCTTTTTCGGTAATTTCAATTTCTGAGGTATATGATGGACATTCATTTGAAATATATTGTACGATTACTTTATAAATACCACTACTTGAAATAGGTAGTGAGTCAGAAGTGTTTGGTAGTATATTGTTGTTTTTGTACCACGTAAATGAATATTGTGCGGGAGATAAATGAGTGCGAATAGTTTCAGAAAATGGAGTGCAATAAGAAGTGTTATTACCAATAGATGTTTGAGCACAATAGGGTTTACAAAGTGATTCATCGATACGTGTTGCGTAGTATCTGTCAAATAAATCGTTTGTACCTAATTGTCCTTTTTGATTAGAACCACAAACCCAAAATTCGTTTTCATTTGTTTTTGTATTATATGTTTGAATGTATGAAACACCGCATCCTGCAACTATAGCCGTTGCTCCGGTAAGTTTTGTATTAGCAAAACGTAAAACATATTGTGGGGTAAAGTATTGTTCGGCTGAAAAATTTCCTGTACCTATTTGACCTCCTGTATCATCAGCAAGTTCATCAAATCTATTATCACCCCAAGCTACTACATAGGTCTGATTTTGTTCTTTTACAATTGCCATGCTATGATTGTATCCGGCAGAAATAGCTATAACATTTTCTAAATAATAATTTGGAGTTTGTCCTCCTGTTATCAGTTCAGCATATGGGTAGGTTGTGTAAATTTTACCTTTTGGACCATAGTCACTGCCTTTATATGCTCCTAATCCCATAACCATAGAGCTATTTCTTAGCAGTAAGCCAAAATTCCTGCCACCATCAATAGCTGTTATTCCTGTAACGGGATTATTGTTTTTGTCAACAACTAACTTTGCGTAGGTTTGTGAATTAGAATTGCCACAGCCTAATTGGTTATTTTGATTGTTCCCCCAAGCATATACATAGCCGTTTGCAGTAAGAGCATAGCCGTGATTTGCTCCTGCAGAAATCATTACAATATTTTGTAATCGTTCAGAGCTGGAAATTTTTACAAAAACAGGTGAATTTTTATTTATTGTTGTACCATCTCCCAATTGACCATATGCATTGCTTCCCCAAGCTACTACTTCACCTGTATTTAGTAAAGCATAGGCATGCGATTGACCAATACTAACTGTTTTTACCATTTCTAAGTAGGTGTTGCCTGTTTGTCCTCCTAAAACCCTTTCTGCTTGTATGCGTGTACATAAAGGAGTACAATTTTGTCCGCTGCCTAATTCGCCATAATAATTTGACCCCCATGTTACAACTTGATTGTTGTTGGTTACTCCTGCACAAAAACCTCCAAATCCGGCATCTATACTTGTAAGTGAATAAGGAATAGGAGCTTCACATGGCATACGGTATGCACATGTATTATTATTTCTTGCTAATTGTTCATAGTAGTTGTCACCCCAAGTATATAACTGCTGGTTATTGCATACAAAAACCGAAAACATGTATCCGCCTGCAAAATGCAAATATTGAGCAGATAATGCATATGGTAGTAATGTCCATATACAAGAAATAAGTATGAATTTAAAAAATTTCATACGGTATAGTATACGATATTCCCCATTCTAAACCAAATGAAGGAATTGCTTGTTGAAATATATGTTGATTTTTATACACTTTTGGTTGAATAAATATTTCCGGTTTTAGCATAATACCAATGTTTTTAAATACTTGCATTCCTATATTGCATGATACACCAAGTGAGTATGTCATTCGTTTGATTGGTATATCTTTTATTGAAATAGGTTGAGTATATAATCCCGGGAATAGACCTTTACGAAGAACTAATATTTGAGGAATAAATAGAAAAGCTGGTTCTAAGTGAATGTCATCAAAAACAGTAAAGGTATATCCTAATTCAATGGGGATAGATACATATTGTAGTGAAATACGAGAATTGACAATATCTGTTAATTCTATTTTTTTTGGATTTTCTTTGAGAGTAAAAGTATAAACAGAATCATATACCGTAATAGCAACAGAATCTCCTGAAGAATTAAATTTATAATATGTAAACAATTTGGTGTACTTCCAATACCACAATGTGTCTGTATATGTGGTAGACCCGTCGTTTATTTTTGATGTGAAATTATTTGCATACACTATGTTTGAATATTGAAAAGCTAAACTATACAAGACATCTTGTTTTCTATATTGAACACATGCTGTTTTAGAATTCCCTATTCCATAACTATCTGATCTTTGAAGCGTTTTTTTATATTTTGAATTTATTGCTCCGGTTGTAATAGGAATGGATAATAAAGTACCTGTATAGAGCCCCAATGATAGTGTTGATAAAGGTTTTTCATATGCTTTTTTATATTTGGTTTCTGTATATTTAATAGTATCGTACACTTTTACTGTAAGTGTATCGGTAATTTGAGTTCTAACTGTATCATAAACTCGAATAGTATCAAATATAGGTTTTGGTTTCGGTTTTGGTGTAGTATGTTTTATTGTCGGCTTTTGCTCTTGTAACTGAGGTTTAGGTTGTAATGTAGTAACATTTTCTGTAATTAAAATTTGATTACCAAATAATTTATAATTGTATTTGTTGCGTAAAATTATATTGAGTACTTCATCAATATTTTGTTGAGTTACAGTTATGGTAACTGTCTCTGTTTCTGGTATTATAGAACTATTAAAGGTAAACCGTATATTTGTAAGTTTTTCAATGTCACGTAAAACTTCTGTTAATGGTTTATTTGTTGCGCTATAGCTTATTTTAGTGCTATAAATATCTGTTTGCGAGTAACCTACAGTTGAGCAAAAACACAATACACAATAAATAAACAGTAGTTTTTTATACATTCTTCTTAGGTATTGAAATAGAATTTTATCAATATACTCAACAAAAGTACAAAAAACAATGGTGATTTGCTATTGCTTGTATAAAAAAACAAAAAAAAGCTGATATAGAAATATATCAGCTTGTTATATATTATATATAAAAAGTTTTATTGTACTTGGTATGTTTTTGAATCAATTTTTGTAAAACTGATAGTAGGAAAAGCTTCGTTTATCATTGCTATTACATTTTCAATAGTTTGATTTTCGAATGTTCCCGTTAATTTTTCTTGTACAATTGCCGGGTTTGTAATAGTAAATGAGCATTTGTAGTGACGTTCTAAATCTTTGAATACCTGTTGTAATGCTGTATTATTAAATAACAATATACCTGTTTTCCACGATGCGTAGTTTATATCATTATTAGATGATTTCACAATTGCACCATTAGTTATATCAACACGTTCACCTTTGGTAATAGTTTGTTTTTGAGTAGGAGTAGATACCATAACTATACCCGATTCAACTATTACTTGTGATTCGTTAACTTCAAATGATGTTCCTAATACTTGAACTTGTAAAGTATTGTTAGTAATGGTAAACGGAGCTTTAGGATTTGGTGTAATAGAACAAAAAACGGTACCTACTGTAGATATGTTTCTTGCATTTGATTCAAATTCTTGCGGATATGTTACTTGAGCACCTTTTTGTAAAACTATTTGTGAACCATCGTGTAACACTATTGTTTTTATAGTTTGAGTATTGTTAGCAATAGTAATCATTTCCGGTTTTGCAGTGTGCATTACAAAGAAAATTCCAACTATAAGTATAGCTACAGCTGCTACAGCACTTATTGTTTTCCACAATGAAACTACTTTTGTAGGTTTTTTGTTAGAAATAGTAGTTGTAAAATTTTTATAAGCTTTATTTTTATCAAAAGATGTGTTGAGTAATGATGAATTATGCCAAATTTGACACGCTTGAATAAATTCTTTTTTATTAGCTTCATTACTAATAACCCATTCCAACAGCATAGAATTCTCTTGAGCCGAATTCTCGTTGGTTAAATATCCTGTTATTAGTTCTTCTGTATTCATAACTGTATATTAAATTGTTACAAAAATATGACAATGTTTTATATTAATACCCTATATGCATATAGAAATTATTAACAATACAACCAGAGGTTTTTCGGTTTGCATGTATTCTCCTACTTTTTTTCGCAAAATGCTTAAAGCCCTGGTAATGTTTGCTTCTACAGCTTTTATAGATATATTAAAATAGTCTGAAATCTCTTTATTTTTTTTACCTTCAAATCTACTCATTTCAAATACTTCACGGCAACGTTCGGGCAGTTCTTTAATAGCTTCGCTTATATGATGTTCAAGTTCTGTGTTATGATACGGGTCTATAAAATCAGCTTCTATTTTTTTTAGTTCTACCCATGCTTTTTCTCTATATTTTTCTTCTAATTTTTGGTGTTTTATATAGTTTAAACACGTATTTTTTACCGATCTGAATAAATATGATTTGAGTGAAATAATGTTTTCAAGATTTTCTTTTTGCTCCCACATTTTTAAAATTATACCCTGAACTATTTCTTCAGCTTCGTCAGCATCGGGAATAAATGAATGGGCATAAGTGCACAAACCGGTATAATATTGAGAATAAATTGTTTCAAACACTGCGTCCCAATTCCCATTCTGTATGTGTGTTTTTTGTTCCAATTTGTTTTGAAGTAAAAATAAGTTTCACAAAAAAATTGTGGAAATATACAATTTTTTTTTATCGTTTCAAATTCTTATTTTTTATTACATTGTAAATGTATACTTTTTTACTATTTATGGTTTAATTGCTCGCAACATTTCTCTTTTACCATTTGGGGGGCCTGGTATTTTTTTAATTGTAAATCCAATTGCTTCTAAGCATCGCCGTACAGTTCCTTTTACACAGTATGTGGTAAGTATTCCTTGTGATTCCATACATGCATATATACGAGCAAAAATTTCTTCAGTCCAAAGTTCAGGTTGTTTTTCGGGGGCAAAAGCATCGTAATATACAATATTACAACCAGGAAGTTTGTGTATTGTAACTACATCAATATTTAGTTTTAGTAGAGTAAAATATTGATGTATGTATATTGGTACACCCCAAGCACATGTATGAATATCTGTAAAATATGATTGTTTGTTTTCTTCCCACAATTGTTCGTATTGTAAATTGTTTACTTCATCAATGTTTAAAGGATATTTTTCAATACATATGTATGTTGTATGTTTTTTTTGTTTTATTGCCTCTACTAAAGTATTCATAGCATTGAGTCCTGTACCAAACCCAATTTCTAAAAT
>Ga0255345_1003095_pt1 | contig 19921 bp, 10 predicted proteins | sample wastewater_treat_6_FD_192415 | JGI IMG/M metagenome (GOLD analysis project Ga0255345, IMG submission 192415) | Wastewater microbial communities from Lulu Island WWTP, Vancouver, Canada - plant20 | ecosystem: Engineered > WWTP > Wastewater > Unclassified | place: Canada: Vancouver, British... | reverse complement strand
AACGGAGCGCGAAGACGGAACCGCAGCTGCTCGAAACCCTCGACGAGGCGATGGAGACGCTCTACGAGGGGGCGAAGAAGGGGCTCTCGATCCAGCGCTACAAGGGCCTCGGCGAGATGAACGCCGAGCAGCTCTGGTCGACGACGATGAACCCGCAGACCCGCCGGCTGCTCCAGGTCCGGGTCGAGGACACCGTCGAAGCCGACTCGATCTTCACCGTCCTCATGGGCGACCTCGTCGAGCCGCGGCGCGAGTTCATCGAGCAGAACGCCCTCAACGTGCGCAACCTGGACGTCTGATGGCGCCGAAAAAACGCGTCGCGCACAGTCCGGCTGCGCAAGACGCTGCTCGAGGGCAGACAGAGCATGGGCAGGGAAACCTCTTCCAGGCGACCACTCTCGGCACCGGAAGCTGTCGGACGCAGGGGATTGAGCGACGTTTCGACGTGCCGTTCATTGCCAAGTTGGCCCTCAAGGAAAAGCAAATACAGCAGACAATCCGACCGATCATCGCTGTGCATAAGTGGTTCGCTCGCCGGCCGGGTACGCTGTTTCGAGGTCTCCTTCTCTCGGAGTTTGGAGGAGCCGATTTACAAGACACCTTCTTCTCGTCGAACGATCTCTCTGGGCTTCGGATAGCAGATCCTTTCATGGGCGGTGGCACCCCGATCATCGAAGCGAATCGCCTCGGAATGGAGGTACACGGCTGGGACGTCAACCCAATGTCGTTCTGGATTGTTTCAGAGGCTATCCGAGAGATCGACATTGACGCGTACTCTCGGTGCAGCAAGGAAGTCGAGGAAGCGCTCCGCGCGCGGGTCGGGAGCCTGTACGAGACCGCCTGTCCTCGCTGCCGAGAGAAGGCCACCGCCAAGTACTTCATTTGGGTGAAGAGAGCACTTTGTGGGGACTGTGGGACGGAGCAGACCCTCTACCCAGGGAGTATTGTCGCACGTTCCGGAAGGCACCCACGCAATGTTTTCGTCTGCCTTCGCTGTGCCGAGATCTATGAGGCCGTTGAAGAGGAAGCAGCCTGCCCGAAATGTCTCCTTCCAAGTGGTACCACGCCCCGCGTCACTCGTGGCGGCTGGGTCTGTTCCGCCTGTTCCTCTCGACATCCATTGCCGGGCGCTCTGCTTCACCCGCTGACGCATGAGCTGGTTGCCATAGAGGTCTATTGCCCGGAGTGCTCGAGGTCAAGCGGCGGGCGACTTTTCAAGAAGCCCGATTCGAAGGATCACGCATTAGCGGACCTTGCCACGCGCGAACTATCCCACATGAAGACAAAGTGGATCCCCGACGAAACGATTCCACGGGGCGACGAGACGGACCGTCTTCATCGATGGGGATATCGTAAGTACCGCGATCTCTTCAACGCCCGTCAGCTCCTTGTGCTTGAGACACTTGCGTCTCTGATCAGCAAGGTAGAAGATGCCCGCATAGCTAACGCGCTTGCAACCAACCTCTCGGATCTTGTCCGCTATCAGAACCTTCTCTGCAGATACGACACGAAGGCGTTGAAATCGCTCGATGTGTTTTCTGTGCACGGTTTTCCTGTGGGCTTGGTTCAGTGCGAGTCCAACGCCCTCGGGATCCGTCGCGCAGGAACTGCCTCTCTCATTGGAAGCGGAGGGTGGCTGAACATAACAAGGAAGTACAGGGCGGCAAAGGAGTACTGCACTCAACCGTTCGAAGTTGCCTACCGTGGTAAGTTGAAGAGAGAAATCCCGACACCGGGCGAGCAGATCGGCACGCGGTCAGTCGATGGAAGTGACAGAATAGTGAGCTTGTCCTGTGCAACATCGACACGGGCTGAGATCGAACCGGGGTCTCTTAATGCAGTCGTTACTGACCCACCCTACTTCGCGAATGTTCAGTACGCGGAGCTGATGGACTTCTGCTATGTCTGGCTACGAAGACTCGTCCGCGGTGTAGGGTCGGCTTTTAAGAGTTCGACAACGAGGACACCGGAGGAGCTAACGGGGAATCTGACGTTAGGTCGCGATATCGTGCACTTCACCGCTGGCCTATCGGTTGCCTTCAGGCGCTTCGCCGACGGCCTCAAGCTTGGCGGCCCATTTGTCTTCACCTACCACCACAACAAACGCGAGGCCTACGATCCTGTTACCGTTGCATTGCTGGATGCACGGCTCGTTGTAACGCGAGCCTTCCCGTGTCCGGCAGAAATGGGGGGGTCGATTCACATTCAGGGAACGAAGTCATCGATCCTTGACAGCGTCTTCGTCTGTCGTCGCACCGGAGCCTTGCGAAGCGGAGACCTAGTGGCGACTGGAGAGGGGCTCCGGACCATGGTGCGGCGCGATCTGCTTGCCCTTCGGAGCGGTGGAATCCGGTCAACGACCGGTGATGCCCGGTGCCTAGCCTTTGGACATATCACCCGGCTGGCAACCTGGGTTCTGCGAGACGAGTGGAAGGAGAGGGTTCCGCCAAACGAGAAGCTGTCTAGGGTAAGAAGCTTTGCCGCGTCCTTCGGCGATATTGGAGAAATCGTCAGTCCGCTATCTGAAGAGTTGAAGCTTCCATCAAGGCAACAGTGGGAGGTATGTGAACCAACAACCGATGGTGATTCGGGCGGAGAAGATGAGGTTCTCTTTTGAGGTCCGGGCCGACGAGATCGAGCCGCGTATCGACGAGTTCATAGATGTCCTCATTGACTCGTTGGAGTCGGAGTTCTTGGTCCTACCCCGCGGGCCGGGCTTCGTAGAGTACGAGCGCTTTTTGGTGGCCTACGAAGTTCTCCGGCGAAAAACTGGAGCCTTCGTTCGATGCGACGAGGTAACCCTCGCCGATGCGATAGAAGAGGACTGCCTTGTATTAGTTGTGATTCGGTCTATTCTCGGCTTTACGCCTTCGGAATGGGCGCACCTCACCAGCAAGAAGACGGGGGTGAGGGTCGACCAAGGTTTTGCGCGAAGCCTCGACAGGCGGGTTCGTAATCCTTCGGGTCCCCAGGGGCTGAGCCGCACAGAGCGGGTACATGCGCTCCTTCTTGTGGCGAGCGATCTCCTGGCAAGAGCTGTGCCCGAGGTCGGGCGAGATGCGGTCCACAGACTCGACAAGGCCGACACGCGTGACGGCTGGAAGTCGGTTGGAACGATGGCAAAAATGGGTGCGCCCTACGCCATGCTGCTCTATGAGCGGTTCCTTGGACGGCCTTTTGCCAGCCATCGCGATTCGGTATCGGAACTCGTTGGGGGTGGTCTGGAAGCTGCGATAGAGAGGCGTCTGACGGATGGACTGATTCCGTTTCGAAAGACTAAACGAGCCGAACGCATCCAAGGGTTCGACCAGACGCCAGACTTCATCGTCCCCGACGAATTCAGCCCAGCAGTGGTGATAGAGGCGAAGCTGACAGAAGATGACGGTACAGCGCGCGACAAGGTGACGCGCGTCCAGCACCTAGCGCAGCTTTCGCGGGAGAGAGTAGCGAAACAACAGCGTGGATTCGAGGTGGTTGCGGTAATTGCTGGTCGGGGTTTTGCCGTTCGGCGAGAGGACGTTAGGAAGCTACTGGTTGCAACCAGCGGTAAGGTGTACACGCTGAAGACGCTCGATCGACTAATCGAAACGAGCGGACTTGCACAGTTCAGACCGCAGAACGGATAGCAGCGCAAAACACTGCAAAGAGAGAGTTAGTGACGCAAAGCGTCGGCGCGTTCGCGAATAAGGGGAAGGCGATTAGGACTTGGCAGTGGGCGCTGAGGGTAAGCGCCGGGAATGGGTTCTTAGGATGAGCGATCAGGAGACGATGCTTCCGTTCGAGCGGCCGATCGCGGTCGACATCGAAGAGGAGATGAAGCGCAGCTACCTCGATTACGCGATGAGCGTGATCGTGGGCCGGGCGCTGCCCGACGTGCGCGACGGCCTCAAGCCGGTGCACCGGCGGGTGCTCTACGGGATGTGGGAGGCGGGCAACACCGCCGGCAAGCCGTACAAGAAGTCCGCGCGCATCGTCGGCGACGTCATGGGCAAGTACCACCCGCATGGCGACGCCGCGATCTACGACACCGTGGTGCGGATGGCGCAGGACTTCTCGATGCGCGCCACCCTCGTCGACGGACAGGGAAACTTCGGCTCGATCGACGGCGATCCGCCGGCGGCGATGCGCTACACCGAGGTCCGGCTCACCCGCTTCGCCGAGGAGATGCTCCAGGGGGACATCGACAAGGAGACCGTCGACTGGCAGCCGAACTACGACGGCAACGAGCTCGAGCCGCTGGTCCTCCCGGCGAAGGTGCCGAACCTGCTCGTCAACGGCGCGGCCGGCATCGCGGTGGGAATGGCGACGAACATCCCGCCCCACAACCTGGGCGAGGTCTGCGACGCGCTCACGCTGCTGATCGACGAGCCGGGGGTCCCGCTCGAACGGCTCCTCAGGGCGCTCCCCGGCCCTGACTTCCCGACCGCCGGCTTCATCCATGGCGTCGACGGCATCCGGCAGGCGTACGAGACCGGCCGGGGGATCATCCAGATGCGGGCCCGTGCCGCGGTCGAGACGAGCCGCCGCGGCGACCGGCAGGCGATCGTCATCACCGAGCTGCCGTACCAGACGAACAAGGCGCGGCTGATCGAGAAGATCGCCGAGCTGGTGCGCGAGAAGCGGATCGAGGGGATCGCCGACCTGCGCGACGAGAGCGACCGGGAAGGGATCCGGATCGTCCTCGAGGTCAAGCGTGGCGAGGTCCCGGAGGTCATCCTCAACCAGCTCTACAAGCTCACCCAGATGCAGTCGACGTTCGGGATCATCCTGCTCGCGATCGTCGACAACCAGCCGCGGATCCTCACCCTCCGCGAGCTGCTCGTCCATTTCCTCGATCACCGCAAGACGGTGGTCATCCGCCGGACCCGGTTCGACCTGCGCAAGGCCGAGGACCGGGCGCACATCGTCGAGGGGCTGCTCAAGGCGCTCGACGTCCTCGACGAGGTGATCGCGACGATCCGCGCGAGCGAGACCCCGGCGATCGCCCGCGAGCGACTGATGAGCGTCTTCGGCTTCTCGCAGGTGCAGGCCGAGGCGATCCTCGAGATGCGTCTCCAGCGCCTCACCGGCCTCGAGCGGCAGAAGCTCGTCGACGAGTACCGCGAGCTGCTCCAGCTCATCGATCGCCTGCGCGCGATCCTCGGCTCCGACGCCCTGCTGCTCGCCGAGATCAAGCGCGAGCTCGCCGAGGTCCGGGAGCGGTACGGCGACCCGCGGCGCACCGAGATCGTCCCCGAGACGCACGACATCACGATCGAGGACATGATCGCCGACGAGGAGATGGTGATCACCGTCTCGAACTCCGGCTACGTCAAGCGCTCGCCGCTCTCGCTCTACCGCGCGCAGCATCGCGGCGGCAAGGGACGCACCGGGATGGCGACCAAGGAGGGGGATTTCGTCGAGCATCTCTTCGTCGCCTCGGCCCACAGCTACCTGCTCGTCTTCACCCAGTCGGGGCGGGTGCACTGGGTCAAGGTGCACGAGATCCCGCAGGCCGGGCCGGCGGCGAAGGGCAAGGCGATCGTCAACCTCCTCGACCTCGCCGCCGAGGAGCGGGTGGCCGCCACGGTGGCGGTGCGCGACTTCCCCGCAGACCGCTACCTCGTCTTCGCGACCGAGAAGGGGACGATCAAGAAGACCGCGCTCGCCGAGTACGGCAACCCGCGCGCCGGCGGGATCATCGCGATCAACATCGACGACGGGGACCGGCTCCTCGCGGTGCGGATCACCGACGGCGAGAAGCACCTCTTCCTCGCCACCGCCGAGGGCTACTCGATCCGCTTCCCCGAGTCCGACTGCCGGCCGATGGGGCGTGCCACCTACGGGGTGCGCGGCATCTCGCTGCGTCAGGACGACCGGGTGGTCGGGATGGAGGTGCTCGAGCGGGAGGGGGCGGTGCTCACCGTCGCCGAGCGGGGCCTCGGCAAGCGGACGCCGATCGCCGCCTACCGCGAGCAGGGGCGCGGTGGTCTCGGGGTGATCAACCTCCGGGTCACCGAACGGACCGGCCGCGTGGTCGGGGTGCGTCAGGTCGTCTCCGGCGACCAGGTGGTGCTCATCACCCAGGAGGGAATGATCATCCGCACCGCCGCCGACGGCATCCGCGAGAGCGGCCGCTCCACCCAGGGCGTCAAGCTCATCGACCTCGACCCCGCCGACCGCCTCGTCGCCTTCGCCAAGGTCGTCGAGCGCGAGGAGGAGAACGGCGGCGACGAGGACGACGACGGCCCCCAGGCGACGATCCACTGACGCGACGCCTCTCGACTGCCCGCCACTGGGATTCTTGACAACGAGAAGGACGCAAACCTATCTTTCCTGGCATGACAGCGAGAGACTCCAGGACGAGAGCCGGGGATCATTCATCAGCGGTCTTCGCAGCAGTCGTTCTCGTGGCGGTGCTGCTGGCGCCGTCGCCGGCGTGGGCCTCCCGTCTGACTCTCAGCGCGACGCTCCCCGCGGATGAAGCTCCTGCACCGAGTGTTCGCTTTGTACTCTCGTCACCCGGCCGCGCGGAGGCACCGGTCGTGCCTGTTCTGCTGCCATGCTCCGAACGTGTGTGCCAGGCCGAGCTGGATCTTGCTCCGGGATCCTGGCTGCTGCGGTCCGAGGAGGGCGACCGCTACTGGGTGGAGCCGACCGCCGTCGTGCTCGGAGCCGAGAACCAGAGGCTGCTGCTCGAGCCGGTCCTGCCGAAGCGCCGCTTGGCGGAGTCCCTTTCGCTGCCGGCCGAGGGCGCGCCGGAATCGGGCCTGCGCGTGCGGTTCCGTCTCGCAGAGAGCCCGGCGCTCGATTTCAACGGAGAGAGCGCCTGTCTGCTCGCGGCATCCGCCTGGAGCTGTGAGGTCCCCGCCGCCGTCCTCGACCTGAGGTTCGAGGTCCGAGGGCACGTGCCGATCCACCGTTGGTCCGTCGACCTGCGGCCGGGGCAAGACCCCGGAGGGGTGCGCCTTGCCTTCGAGCGGGGCGCCGCCCTCGCCGGTTGGGTGGAGGGTTCCTTCGACGATGCGGCGACGCTCGCCGCGAGTGTGATCCCCGTGGCCGGAGGGCCGCTCGTGCCGGCAGCGCCGCCGGCGACCCGCACCGCTGGCGTGCGCCGGGTCGGCAGGGCGGGTGGTTACTTCGCATTCGGCCCCCTCGCACCGGGCAGCTTCGAGATCCAGATCGCGGTCGCCGGGCAGACCGCAGCGCGTTTGCGGCCGGTGGTCCTGGGCGAAGGGCGCGCGGAGATCGTGCGCGTTCCCGTCCGCCTGGACCGCGGGGCAGGCCTGGATGTCCGCGTCTCGCCGCCGACGACGAGCGCGGGCGGACCGTGGAAGCTCCGTCTCCTCGTCGTGGACGCCGCCCGGGAGTTGGTCGAGGAGGTCGGGGTCTGGGAGTTGCGAGGCGAGCTCCGGATTTCCGGTCTCGTGGCGGGAGAGTACCGAGTCGCCCTGTTCGACGAGCGGGGTGACCGGTTCGATGATCGCACCATCACCCTGACCGATGGGATCGAACCGCTCGTCTTCGAGCTCGCCACCGGGGTAGCCATCTCCGGCCGCGTGAGGCTGGGCGATGAACCGCTCGCCGAAACCGCGCTCCACTTCCGGCGCGAGGGCAAGGAGGTCCGGCTCCGCACCGACGGGGCCGGTCTGTTCTCCGGCGCGGTGCCGGAGGCGGGAGCCTGGAGAGTGAAGATCCGGTCCCGCTCACCGAACGTGGACCGAACCCTCGAGGTGAAGATCGACGCCCCTCCAGGTGAGACGGCGGAGCTCGACCTTCTCCTCCCGGATCGCAGCATCTCGGGAAGGGTGGTGGGTGTCGACGGGCGGCCGGCACGGTCCGGGGTCTACTACTACCTCGAGGGTGCTGCGGGCGGCGAGATCGGCGCCGCCGCGGCGAACACACAGGGCGAGTTCGAGCATCGCGGGCTCGACGAGGGGCGCTACGTCGTCTGGGCGGAGACGGGAGAGCAGGAGGCGTCGGATCAGGTGACCGTCGATCTCTCCGGCGCGACGAGCCACCGGGAGATCGAGCTTCGGCTCAAGAGCAAGCGGAAGCTCGAGGGGCAGGTCGTGGCCGGCGGCGGCTCGATCGCCGGAGCCCGGCTCGAGCTCGTGAGCCTGGCCGCGCCGTTCCACTCCGAGGTTCACAGCGCGATCTCGGGACCCGACGGCCGCTTCGAGGTATCGGTGGCGGCGGGGCAGTTTCCCCTGGTCGTCGTGGCCGAAGCCGGCGGGTGGCCGCTCGCCGTCGCTCGCGCGGAGAGCGCGGAGGGCGAGCTCACCGTGGTCATCCCGGGCGAGGCGGGGGAGCTGGTGGCGAGGGATCTCGTGCCGGTGTTGCCGAAAACGGCGGGAGAGCCTTACTCGGGCCTGTTGCTGCTCCACAACGGTCTGCCGATCGCGCTCTGGCAACACGCCGCCCTGGGCGCGCTGCGGCTCGCGGCGACCACAGAGGGAGCACTCGAAGGGCGTCTGCGCTTGGCGCCCGGCCCGGTTGTCGTCTGCGGCGGCACCGTGCCGGAGCTCTCGGCGGCGCTCGCGGGCGCGGACTCGACGGCACGCTGCACGCAGGGCACGGTGCCCGCTTTCGGCCGGCTGGTGCTCGAGATCCGCTGACGCGCCCCGGCCGGAGTGTCAGCCGGATCGCGGACGGCGCGATAGGATCCGGTTGCCACCGCGCCACGGGAGACCACGCCATGCAGTTCTTCCTCGACACCGCCAATCTCCGTGAGATCGAGACCGGCCTCGGCTGGGGGATGGTCGACGGGGTGACGACGAACCCGACCCTCATCGCCAGGGAGGGGAAGCCGTATCTGCCGACGGTGGCCGAGATCGCCCGGCTGGTGCCGGGTCCGGTTTCGGGCGAGGTGCTCGCGACCGACCTTCCCGGGATGCTCGACGAGGGGCGGCGGCTCGCGGGCCTGGCGCCCAACGTCGTGGTCAAGGTGCCGCTCACGCCGACCGGGCTCGCGGCGGTGCGGGCGTTCGCGGCCGAGCAGATCCGCTGCAACGTCACCCTCTGCTTCTCGGCGGCGCAGGCGCTCCTCGCCGCCAAGGCCGGGGCCGCCTACGTCTCGCCGTTCGTCGGGCGTCTCGACGACGTCGGCGAGAGCGGCATGCGGCTGATCGGCGAGATCGTCGAGATCTACGGCAACTACCCGTTCGAGACCCGGGTGCTCGTCGCCTCGGTGCGCCACCCGATGCACGTGGTCGAGGCCGCGGTGCTCGGAGCCGACGTCGCGACGATCCCGTTCAAGGTGCTCGCCCAGCTCTACCGTCACCCGCTCACCGACACCGGCGTCGAGCGCTTCCTCGCCGACTGGGCGGCGACCGGCCGGCGATTCGACGATTGAGACCCCGGCTGCTGCCGCTTGCGGCGGGCTTCTACCTGCTGCTCGGTGGCGCGGGAGCGATCTGGATCGGCCTCGCCCGGGGCGGGCCGATCCCGTTCACGCTCTTCCTGCGCCCCGCGGCGCTCGGCGGCGATCTCCTCGCCGGCGTCGCCGCCGGTGCCGGCCTGCTCGCCCTCTGGGCCGCCGGCCGGCGGTGGCTCCCGCTCGCCGGCCGGCTCGAACGGCGGCTCGCCGCGGCGCTCGCCGGCACCTCGCGCGAGGAGGCGCTCGCGCTCGCGCTCCTCTCGGCGCTCGCCGAGGAGGTCTTCTTCCGCGGCGCCGTCCAGGGGGCGTTCGGCCTCTGGCCGGCGGCGCTCCTCTTCGCCCTGCTCCATTCGGGTCCGCGGCGCGACCTCGTCCTCTGGGGGGCGTTCGCGCTGGTGGCGGGGCTCGTCTGCGGCGCGCTCGTCGTCCTCCGCGGCCAGCTCGCCCCGGCGATCGCCGCGCACTTCCTGGTCAACGCGGTCGGTCTGCGCCGGCTCGCGAGCGCGGCGCCGCCGCCGGTCGAATGCGGCGATCCTCCCCCGCCGCTTTGCTAGACTGAGCCGGTCTCGGCCCGCCTCCGGGTCGCTCAGGAACCTCCAACGGAAGGACCAGCCACCATGTCCGACAGCCGCGATGTCCTCGCCCGTATCGAGCGCGAGCAGGGTCAGTACCTCGAAGAGCTCAAGGAGTACCTGCGGATCCCGTCGATCTCGACCGATCCGGAGTACGCGCCGGAGGTCCGGCGGTGCGCGGAGTTTCTCGCCGGCAAGCTGCGCGCCGCCGGGCTCAGCGTGGAGACGATCGAAACCGCCGGCCATCCGCTCGTCTACGCCGAGTGGCTGGGGGCTCCGGGCAAGCCGACGGTCCTCTTCTACGGGCATTACGACGTGCAGCCGGCCGATCCGCTCGAGGAGTGGCGCAACCCTCCGTTCGAGCCGACCGAGGAGGGGGACTGTCTCGTTGGCCGCGGCACCACCGACGACAAGGGGCAGTCGTACGCCCACGTCAAGGCGGTGGCGGCGATGCTCGCCGAACGCGGCCGGCTGCCGGTGAACGTGAAGTTCATCGTCGAGGGGGAGGAGGAGTCGGGCGGCGAGGCGATCGAGAAGTTCGTGCGCGAAGACGCCAGCCGGAAGCTCGGCTGCACCTCGGTGGTGGTCTCCGACACCTCGATGTACATGCCGGGGGTGCCCGCGCTCACCTACGGGCTCAAGGGGCTCGCCTACTTCGAGATCCGCGTCCACGGCCCGAACCGCGACCTCCACTCGGGTGTCTACGGCGGCGGGGTGACGAACCCGCTCAACGCGCTCTGCGAGATCGTCGCGAGCCTGCACGATTCGGCCACCGGCCGGGTCCAGATCGAGGGGTTCTACGACGCCGTGCGCCCGCTCGCCGACTGGGAGCGCCAGGAGTTCGCCGCCCTCGGCTTCGACGAGGAGGAGCAGCGGCGCGACCTCGAGGTCGACGAGCTCACCGGCGAGGAGGGGTACACCTACCTCGAGCGGACCTGGGCGCGGCCGACCTGCGATCTCAACGGGATCTTCGGCGGCTACATGGGCAAGGGGGCGAAGACCGTGCTCCCCGCCTGGGCCGGCTGCAAGGTCTCCTTCCGCCTCGTCGCCGATCAGGACCCGGCGCAGATCGCCGAGCTGCTGCGGGCGCACGTCGCGAAGGTCACCCCGGCCGGGGTGCGGGTCGAGGTCGAGTTCCTCCACGGCGCCGATGCGGTGACGGTCGACGCCACGGGGCCGGAGGCCGAGGCGGCGCTCGCGGCGTTCGAGGACGTCTGGGGGGTGCGCGGGGTGCGGATCCGCACCGGCGGCTCGATCCCGATCGTCGGCACCTTCGCCCAGGTGCTCCAGGTGCCGGTGCTCCTCCTCGGCTTCGGCCTCGAGGACGACCGGCTCCACTCGCCCAACGAGAAGTTCAACATCAGCAACTACTACAACGGGATCCGGACGGTCGTGCGGCTCCTCGACCGGATGGGAGGCTGAGCGGATGGGAGAGGCGTCGCCCCGGGAGCCGCTCGAACGCGAGCTGAAGTTCGCGGGCGTCGAGCTCGCGGCGCTGCGCGCCCGCCTGCTCGAGCTCGAGGCCGAGCGGGTCGCCCCCTCCTCGCTCGAGGACAGCTGGATCTTCGACCGCCAGGGGGAGCTGCAGGCGGCCGACTGCATGTTGCGCCTGCGCGAGGACGGCCGCGGCGCGCAGGTGACCTTCAAGGGCCCGGCGCGGGTCGAGGGGGCGGTCAAGGTGCGCCGGGAGCACGTGATGCGGGTCGATTCCGGCGAGCAGGCCCGGGCGCTCTTCGAGAGCCTCGGCTACCGCGTCGTGCGCCGGTATCAGAAGTACCGGGAGGAGTGGCGCCTCGGCGGCGAGATGATCGCGCTCGACCACACGCCGATCGGGGATTTCGTGGAGTTCGAGGGCGCCAACGCCGAGGTCATCGCCCGCCGCTGCGGCTTCGACCCCGCCAAGGCCGACCTGCGCTCCTACCAGCGGCTCTACGAGGAGCATCTCGAGCGGCACCCGGAAGCGCCGCGCGACATGCTCTTCCCGTGAACCGGCCGCGGCGGCGCGCGCTGGTGCTCGCCGCCGGCTTCGGCCGGCGCCTCCGGCCGCTCACCGCCGCGCTGCCCAAGCCGCTCCTGCCGGTCGCGGGCCGCCCGCTCGTCGCCTGGACCCTCGACGCCCTCGTGGCCGCCGGCTGCGAGGGGATCGCGCTCAACCTCCACCATCAGGGGGAGGCGATCGCCGCGGCGCTCGGCACGCAGCACCGGGGGGTGCCGCTCCACTACTCCCGCGAGCCGGAGATCCTCGGCACCCTCGGCGCGGTCTGGCCGCTCCGCGACTTCCTCGGCGCCGCCGACGAGGTCCTGATCGTCAACGGCGACAGCCTCTGCCGCTGGCCGTTCCGGGCGCTCGCCGCGCGGCACCGGCGCACCGGCGCCGCCGCCACCCTGCTCGTGGCCGACCGCGCCGACCCGGCGGCGTTCGGCGGCGGGATCGCGCTCGCCCGGGACGGGCGCGTCCTCGCCTTCCGCTCCGCGGCGCTCGTCACCGGCCTCGCCCGCCGCCGCCGGGTCTTCGCCGGCGCGCAGATCTGGCGGCCGGAGCTCCTCGCGCGGGTCGGTGAAGGGTACGCCGACACCGTCGAGGCCCTCTACCAGCCCCTCCTCGCCGCGGGCGAGCCGCTCCAGACGCTCGCCACCCGCCGCCCCTGGCACGACCTCGGCACCCCGGCCCGCTATCTCGCCGGGGCGCTCGCCTGGGGGCTCGCCGGGCTGCCGCCGGGAGGCGTCCGGCGCGGCCCCGGCGCCACGATCGCCCGCGGTGCCCGGGTGCGGAGGAGCGTGCTCGAAGCCGGCGCCGCGGTCGCCACCGGCGCGCGGGTCGAGGGCTCACTCCTCCTGCCTGGCGCCCGGGTCGAGGCCGGCGCCCGGGTCACCGGCGCGATCGTCGGCCCCGGGATCGAGGTCGCTCCCGGCACCGTGGTCGCCGGCGAGCTCCTCACCGCCGGTCCCGACGGCCCGCCGCTCGCGACCCCGCTCGACTCCGTCTGAAGACGATGCCCGGGCGAACCGCCCGGATGAACGAACGCCCCGCCGGGGAGGCGGGGCGCCGGAGAGGACCGTTCGCGGGGCGCCCGGCCAGGGGCGCCCCGGAGCGGCTCAGGGCTGACGAAGGGCGGCGAGCCGGCGGATGGCCAGCGCCGCGAGGGCGAGCGCGAGGAGCGCGAGACCCCAGAAGCCGAGCGTCGGGATCTCGAGCACCGAGACCGGCACCCGGATCACCGTCGGGTCGTCGTTGTTGCCCGGGTTGCCGTCGCCGTCCGGATCGGGCTCCTCGCCATCCTGGGATGGGTCGGAGACCTCCTGATCGCCCGGGCTGTCGCCGGTGGCGAGCGCGCTGTTGTAGTACGGCCCGGGCTTACCGGCCGGGTCGAGCTCGATGGTGAGCGCGATCGTCGCGGAGGCGCCGACCGCGAGCGTGTCGGTGCCGGCGAGGAGGTTGATGTCGGCGGCGCCGTCGTAGCCGGGGTTGACGGCGAGCTCGGGGCTGGTGAGCGAGAGCACCGAGAACGGACCGGCGCCGGTGAAGGTCGCCGCCAGATCGTCGGTCACCTGGAGGTTCGCGAGCGGCACGTTGCCGAAGTTCGTGACCCGGAAGGTGAAGGCGATCTCGAAAAGGGTGGCGCTGCCCTCGACCCGCTCGACCGAGACGAGCTGCTTGGCGAGGCCGAGAGCCGGCTCCTCGACCCCGATCGGGGCGAGGTGGTCTTCGATCTCGCCGTCCGGAGCCTCGCCGGTGACGCCGAGTCCGGCCTCGCTCGAGATCCGGCAGCGCACCAGCGCGTTCCCCTCGGGACTCCCCACGGGAACGGGGAAGCTCGGAGTCTCGACGCTGTTGGCGCCGATGAGCAGGGAGGTGACCACCGCCTCGCCCGCGTCGGCCCAGGAGCCGTTGCGGTCGAAGTCGATCCAGCAGGAGACGTAGCCGCCGACCGCTCCGGTCGTGAGGGTGATCGTGCCGTCGGTGCCCGGGATGAGGGTCTCCGGGAAGGTGACGCCGTCTTCGTCGTCCGTCCCCGCCGCGTCGTCGCCGGTGGCGTTGGCGCTCGGCTGGCCGTCCGGCTCGGTGTCCACGGTGGACCCGAGCGTCGGGTTGCCGGTGGGGAGTACGCGGTGACGGGCGCCGTTCGAGGCGAGGAGGGTCGGGAAGGTCGGGTCGGGCGCGTCGCCGAAGTCGAGGCCGACGGTCGTCACCGCCCAGTCCTCGACCTCGCCATCCGGTGCCGGCCCGTGCGGCGAGGCGACGCCCGCCGAGGAGAGCCGGAAGCGCGCGAACGTCTGGGCGCTCGCCGCCCCGCACGGCACGGGGACCGTGAGCGTGTTCGCGCCCGTGACGAGCGGATGGGCGGTGGCGATCCGCTCCGCCGGGTCGTCGAAGACGCCGTTGGCGTCGAAGTCGATCCAGGCGTCGAGGAGCGGCGTGGCGATCCCCGCGCCGTTGGTCAGCGCGACCGTGACGGTGGCGTTGCTGCAGGCGACGAGGAACGACGGAAGCGTGACGCCGTCCTCGTCGTTCCCATCGCCGAGTGCGTCGGGCGACGGTTGCCCGTCGGGCTCGCCGTCGACCGTCGCCCCGAGCGAGAAGCCGGGGACGATGCCGTGGTGCGGGCCGTTGGCCGCGAACGTCGTCCCGTAGCTGTCCGGGGCGTCGCCGAAGTCGACCGCGCCGACCTGGATCGTGTAGTCCTCCACCTCGCCATCGGCAGCGAGACCGGTGGGCGTGCCGATTCCGGCCGAGCTGAACCGGAACCGGGCGTAGGTGAGCTGTTCGATCGCCGTGCAGGGGACGGCGAAGCCGAGGTTGTTCGTGCCCGCGGCGAGCGGCTCTCCGGAGAAGATCCGGTCGCCGGCGTCGAAGGCGCCGTTGCCGTCGAAGTCGATCCAGGCGTCGAGGAGCCCGGCTGCCGAGGCGACGACGGTCACCGGGGAGCTCAGGCAGGGGATCAGCACCGGCGGCAGCGTGACGCCGTCCTCGTCGTCGAAGCAGTTGCCGATGGTGGAGGTGCCGGCGTGCGTGTCGTCGCCGAGGGCGTCGGGAGACGGCTGGCCGTCGGGCTCGGTGTCGATGCAGGTACCGAGGCGGAGCGCGGTCAGCGGATCGACCAGGTGGGCGGCGGCGCCGGCACCCGCGGTGCCGTAGCTCGCCGGCGCGTCGCCGAAGTCGGCGCCCCGGATGCTGAGGAGGTAGTCCTCGACCTCGCCGTCACCCGCCTCGCCGGTCGGCAGCGCCGAGCCGGCGGTCGAGCAACGGAAGCGGGCGTAGGTGGCGCCGGGCACCGCCGTGACCGGAACGGTCGCCGTGAGGGTCGCCGTCGTGCCGGGCGACATCGCCAGGCCGTTGGCGATCCGCTCGTCGGGGCCGTCGAAGGCGCCGTCGCGGTTCCAGTCGACCCAGGCGTCGACGAGGCAGTCACCGCCGCTCACCGTGACGGTGAACGTCGCGGTCTCGCCCGGCACGAACGGGCCGGTGAAGGTCACGCCGTCCTCGTCGTCGCCGTCGGTGCAGGTACCGAGGACCATCGGCGAAGGCGTGAGGTCGTCGGCGTCGGCCATGACGTTCTGCGCGAAGCCGTCGTCGGCGTCCACGCAGGCCCCGAGGCGGACCGGGCTGCTCGCCACGAGCCGGTGCCGGGGGCCGCCGTCGAGGGCGGTCGTCTGGTAGTTGCCCGGTCCGGTGCCGGCGCCGACGTCGGGGGCGTCTCCGTAGTCGAAGAAGTCGCCCGACGGCGGATCGCCACCGGCCACGATGAAGCCGAAGTCGACGGTGAGGTTGGTGTCCGGGTCGCCATCCTCCGATACCGGCTCGTCGCCCGGGCTGAGGGTCACCGGGAGGCTCGCGACGAGCGCGCCGACATCGGTGCCGTTGTCGTCGCCGTCGACATCGTCGTCCGGATCGGGCGCCGGATCGTTGCCGGTCGCCGTGCGCATTCCGGCGAGCGCCCCGCCCCCGGCGAAGTTCGACTCGGGAACGACGACGATGTAGTCGCCCGGGGCCAGCTGATCGAAGAGGTACCGGCCGGCGAAGCCGGCGGTGGTGGCGGTCGTCGTCGTCGCCACGAGCTCGCCGAGCGTCGGCTCGCCGTCACCGTTGGCGTCGAGATAGAGGTCGAGGCGAACGCCGTCGATGCCGGGTTCGCCGTTCTCCGGCTGGAAGATGCCGTCGTTGTTCTGGTCGAACCAGACCTGGTTGCCGAGCGCGAGCTCGCCCGCGGGTACCACGAGGCCGGCGTCGATCGTCGGGTCGTACTCGTTCGGCGCGAGGGTGACGATCGGGGTGACGCCCGTCGCCGGATCGGCGTCGGAGTCGACGGTGTCGTCGCTGCCGGCGTCGGCCGTGGTGAACGCGGAGGCGACGGCCGGCCGGACGAACTCGACGAAGTACGGCAGCCCCGGCACGAGGCCGTCGAAGCGGTAGTAGCCCGGGTGGCCGTAGACGTCGTTGTCGGTCACCGTGGTCGCGACGAGCAGATCGCCGGTGCCCGGTTCGGGAACCCCGTTGCCGTCGTCGATCCAGAGCCGGACGGTCACGCCGTTGGCGCCGTCCCACGGCGATTCGTTCTGGATGCCGTCGGCGTTCCGGTCGAACCAGACGTAGTTGCCGAGAGCCGCCAGCTCGGTGGCGACGAGACCGAAGTCGGTGTCGGGATCGATCTCGTTCGGGCCGAGGGTGACGAGCGGCGAGCAGGCGGTGACCGGATCGCCGTCGGAGTCGAGGGCGTCGTCACCGCCCTGGTCGGGCGTCGTGAGGACGTAGGTCGGCGGGACCTCGATGCAGACGAAGTAGTCGCCCGCCGCGAGCCCGGGGAAGAAGTACCAGCCCGGCTGGCCGCCCGGACCGTTCGCGGTCACGGTGGCGCCGAGCGGCACGTCGTCGTTCGTCCCCGGGATGCCGTCGGCACCCGGAGAGAAGAGGCGCACGTAGACGTCGTTGAGGCCGGTCGGTCCGTCGTTCTGCGTTCCGTCGCCGTCGAGGTCGACCCAGACGTAGTCGCCGAGGCCGGCGTGCGTGCAGTCGCCCGGCGCGACGCCGACCTTCTGCGGCTCGGCGGCGAGGCTGCCGAGACCGTCGCTCCGCTCGCCCTGATAGGCGAACGAGTTGTAGGCGTACTGCCCGCTCGGGATCCCGGCCGGGGCGGTCATCGCGAAGGAGAACTCGAGCGCGTCGTGGGCGCCGATCACCCGGTCGCCGAACTCGACCTTGAATGCGCGGGTGGCGCTCACCGGGGTGGGCGGCACGGTCGTCCACTCGGGGTCGTCGCAGCCGGCGGTCGGGCCGCCGACCTCGCCGCGGCACGGGTTGCCGGAGGTCGAGTAGTAGAGGGTGGTGCCGGGGGGCGGGGTGATCGGCGCGGCGAGGATCGGCGTCCACTGCGAGCCGCGCGGGTTCGTGTCGCGCACGCCGGTGTCGCCCACGAACGGCAGGATGTCGATGAGCACGAAATCCTGCATCGGCACCGAGCCGGCGTTCTCCACCCGGAGGTGATAGCTCAGGGAGCCGCCGGCGAGCGTCCCGTTCGAGGTCGCGGTCGGCACGCTGTCGCAGGTCGCCTTGACGAGCTTCGAGGAGACGAGCTGCGCGATCGGCGCGACGATCGCCGTGCCGGTGCCGCGGCAGACCGTCTCGTCAACGTCACCGTCGCCGTCGAGGTCGAGCGGATCGGTCTGCGAGGTGCCCGAGCAGCGGATGCCGACGCCGGGTTCGTCGTAGTGGAGCGTCAGGTCGTTGCCGAGCGGCCCGAACGTCGCGCCCTCCCGGACCGTGACCGTGGGCAGGATCCTGACCTGCTGGGTGGGGAGGATGGTGCCGCTGCCCGGGTTCCAGCGCCAGCGCAGGAGGGTACGTCCGGTGCCGGCGTAGTTCGGGATCTCCTCGAAGCTCTGGGGCGCCGGCAGCCCGGTCCCGCCGTGCTCGAAGGTCCAGCTCACGAAGACGAGATCGACCGGCAGCAGGTCGGTCACGGTCAGGTGCTCGAGCAGGACCGGCTCGCTCGACTGCCCGGCGGCGATCACCCGCAGCCGCCAGGTGAGCGAGTCGCCCGGAGCGAACGGGCCGCCTCCGGGCGGGTCCTTGCGCGGGTCGAGCTGCACGAACGGGCCCGAAACGGCGAAGGAGTGACAGGTGTCGCGGGTGAGGATCTGGCCGGTGGCCGCGTATGTGGCGGTCTGAGCGACGCAGTTCTCGATCGCGGCGCCGACGGCGACCGGGTTGCCCGCGTGGTCGGGATCGACGATCCGGCCGGTGACGAGCGGCGAGAGGAGCGGCTGCATCCCGGGCTGGGCCTCGCCGAGCTCCCAGCGGAGCCGGGTGATGTACTCGCCGCTGCCGAGGCCCAGATCCGACGCGGTGAAGATCACGTTCGTGTTGACGCCCGGCGACGAACCCCACACGGTGAAGCCCGGGGCGGCGTTCGTCTCGTAGGAGAGCCGCACCCCCTCGCCCGGAGCGAGGGGATCGAGGACGTCGGGGTCCCAGTTGCCGGTGGACACGGTCTCCAGCTCGAAGGCGAGCGGCAGCATGTCGGTGATCACCCAGTTCGTGAGCGGCACGTTGCCGGTGTTCCGCGGGGTGATCTGGTAGGTGAAGCTCTGTCCGAGCGCCGGCGGGTTCGCCGAGCCGCCCCGGATCGTCTTCGTGAGGCCGGCGCTCGGGCTCGGCACGAAGGTGGTGACCGGGTGCGTGATCGAGCCGACGCCGAGGTCGGTCGGCGTGCTGCCGACCGGCGTCGCCGTCGCGGCGAACGAGTTGGTGACGTTGGTCCCCGAGGTGAAGGTGGACGAGGGGAAGGTCACGTTGACGTCGATGTCGCAGCTCTGGTTCGGCAGCAGCGGCAACGAGGGGCAGGGGTTCGTCCAGGTGAGCGTCGCCGGCGTCGTGCCGACGCAGCCCGGCTGGCAGTCGGCCGCGGGGGTGGCGCCGTTGAAGACGGTGCCCGGGGGCAGCGTGTCGACGACCGGGCCGATCGCGGCGAGGCCGAGCACGCCGTCGTTGTTCGGGTTCGAGATCCGCAGCCGGTAGCGCTCCGGCTGGTCGAGGTTCGCCGGCGGCGTCTGCAGCGTCTTGGCGAGCGTCGCCTGCAGCGTCGCGTGCGCCGTGACATCGACGGGCGGTGTGGTGTAGGTCCCCGGCGTCGCGCCGAGGTTGATCGCATCGGCGGTGTTCGTCGCCACCGTGCCGTCGGGCGTGGTGCCCGCCGGGAAGCGGACGTTGATCAGCAGGTCGCCCGAGTTGCCCGCCGGGAGCGGGCTGACGAGGACGAACTGGACCCGCGTCCGGCCGGTGCCGCCGTAGTTGGGCGTCACGTTGATCGCGGCGACGTCACCGGTCGGGTTTACCGGCACGGTGCTCACATAGGCCACCTCGGCCGGCAGGAGATCGACGACCTCGGCGTCGACGCAGGGTCCCGAAGTGCTCGAACAGTTGTAGGTGAGGCGGTAGCCGAAGGTGGCGCCGGTCAGCTTGCTCGGACCGGGATCGACCTGCACCGCGCTCTTGAGCAGCGGCTGGGCGCTCGCCAGGCCGGGCAGGGACGCGAGGACGAACGTGGCGGCGAGGGCGGAGCGGCGCAGGGCGTCGGCGATTCTCATGCCAGAGATCTCCTTGGAACCACTTCAACGGCCGGATGCAGGCATCCGGTACGGAGGACGCATGAAGGCAAGATACAAAGCAAAACCGGCCGCCGTGGCCCCAGGCTCCGTGGGACCGCGGAATCCGGTCGGTATATGTTGATTCTAAACGGATAACGAAAAACGAGCAACCGGCGGTTGGAAGCGAGCACGGGTTGCTCGCGTCGCGCTCTCGTCGGTCGCGATCGGGTTGATAGAGTCGCGTCGCCCCTTGCGGGTCCGCTCCGATGCCGGCTTCCACCGCCACTCCGTATCGCCTCGTCGTCTTCGACTGGGACGGCACGCTCGCCGATTCGATTCCGGCGATCGTCGACTGCACCCATGCCGCGCTCGCGGTGGTCGACCGGTTCCCGCTGCCGCCGCTCGCGGC
>Ga0255345_1003082_pt1 | contig 20001 bp, 16 predicted proteins | sample wastewater_treat_6_FD_192415 | JGI IMG/M metagenome (GOLD analysis project Ga0255345, IMG submission 192415) | Wastewater microbial communities from Lulu Island WWTP, Vancouver, Canada - plant20 | ecosystem: Engineered > WWTP > Wastewater > Unclassified | place: Canada: Vancouver, British... | reverse complement strand
GGAATAATTTGTGGTAATCTTCGCCGACAATTTCTGCTTCCGGGTAGTATTCTTTCAGACCCTTTTTGAACCCGTCGGCGCCATTGCGGCCAAACGAGTAGTCCTGGCAGAGGATATAAAATTTCTTTTCCTTCTTCCGGACTTGCCCATAGAAATAAGCCATGGCCCGGCCTATCTGCTCCGTCGAGGCGGACGGCATGAATGAATAGCGCCCGAAATTCTCCGCGCTTTGCATTTCATCTCCGGGGGCGCCTTCATTAACGACGATAACCTTATATTTGTTTCCCACTTCACTGATGATCTTCATCAAATTACTGCCGGAAGTGCCCATGAGGACATGAGCTTTCTCCTGAAGAACCATCCGTTCGGCAACTTTTTTGCAAACATCCGGCTTGGACTGGTGGTCGGCCGGAATAATTTCAATCAGTTTTCTTTTGCCATCCACCCAGATGCCACCACGTTTATTGATGTCATGGGCTGCAAACATAATGGGCCCAATATGGATCGGGCCATTAATGGCTGCCGGTCCGGAAAATGCATTTATATAGGCGATGCGAATGGTGTCCCCCTTGGGGCTGACCCAGGTGGCCGGGTCGAAATCCGACATATCGGACATTTTATTAATATCAAAAGCGTCGTTTATCTTGCCTGCCCAGGCATACTCAGGAGCAAGAGCAGGTGCCTTGGATGTACCGGCTTTAGCGGCCAGAACCGTTGACACGCCGAAGGCGAGCAGCGCCCAAACCAGAATAAAAGTAATAATTTGTTTTTGCTTACGAGATGTCATATTTTTCTCCTTTTTAAAATTTTAGTTCATGCTCCGGTAGTTTGAAAGCCCCTTCTGCCCGGCCTTTTTGTGCAAGGCAGAAGGGTGATTGTCTCTACTCGCACGAGCTATTCAGCCGGGTTTTTCCCCTTACAGCGATCGAGCTTCGGATCCATCCAGGGCAGGACCTTATCTGCAGGAACGTTCCACGTGGGGCCGCAAGAACTGCTGCCGCTCATCCAATAATAGGGAGGCATGTTCATGTTCATCTTCTGCTCAGCCGGTGGCACATACTCGCACATCCGGAATCCCTGTATCGCCTTGTGGTCACAGGCGCGCATCTTGACAATGCGGCCGGAAACAAACTGGTAGGTGTCACCTTCAAAAACCGGTATTATTTTTTCCGCATCGGTGCTGCCGGCTCTTTCCATAACACTGAAAAACCAGTACATCTGCTGCGTCCAGAAACCGAAAGTACCCCAGGGGTAGGTGAAAATTACGCTGTTGAATGGCGCGGTTTTAAATTTTTTCCACTCCGTGTTCCAGGCCGTGTAGTATTTTTTCATCCCCGGCCTGTCAAACGACGGCCCTGCCATTTCATAGTGCTTGATATTCATCAGACCTTTTGTGCCCTCGATACCAACTTCATGCAACATCATCGGTTCGTCCATGAATATATTGGCAAAGGGAATATTAACTCCCATCTGCCGCGACTGTTTAAGCAGGTTGCCCGCGTCCGGAGTCCAGTCTCCGGAGTAAATCACCTCGGCGCCCGAGGCCTTAATTTTTTCCAGATAAGGGGCAAAATCCGTGAGGAATAGTTTGTGGTAGTCTTCTCCGACGATCTCGGCTTCCGGATAATATTCCTTCAGGCCTTTTTTAAAGCCTTCCGCCAGCTCGCGGCCGAAGGAGTAGTCCTGGCACAAAATATAGAACTTCTTTTCTTTTTTTCGGATCTGGCCGTAAAAATACGCCACACCGCGACCGACCGCCTCGGTTGAATCGGAGGTCATAAAAGAATAGCGGTTAAAGTTGGTTGCGTCCTGAAGATCATCCGCTAAAGCCCCGACGTTTAGGGAAATGATTTTATATTTGCCGGCCACTTCGTTGGAAATCTTCTGGATATTGCTGCCTGAGGTGCCGATCAGCGCGTGTACTTTTTCCTGAAGCACCATGCGCTCGCATATTTTCTTTGCGATATCGGGCCTTGATTGACTGTCCGCCTTGTAGAGGGCAATTTTTTTCCTTTTGCCATCCACCATGATGCCGCCGCGCTTATTGAGGTCGTAGGCCACAAATGTGGCACACAGCCAGCCCATCTGTCCGTTTAGTGCGCCGGGCCCTGAATGGGGCCAGACAATGGCGATACGGATAGTGTCTCCCTCTGGGTTGACCCAGTTGGCGGGATCCCAACCGGTCATATCGCCCATTTTGCCGGCATCAAAAGCGGCTTTTGCCGTGGGGGCTGCGCCCAAAGCAAATGTTACGGAACCGGCCACAATAACGCAAACAAATGCGACGAAAAATGTTTTAACGATTTTTCTCATCTTGTACTCCTTTCTTTCGGGGATTTCCCTGTAAAGATTTTCCAATTACAACTTATTTTGCTTCATCAAATTGGCGATCATCAGCTCCATCGACAATTGACGCCCTGCTGAAGCCGCGGGAGAAAAACAGCGGATAAAATCAACTTCGTCATCAGTGGGATGTGGAGTTTCCGATAAATCCGGCGCTATCTTCAGGTCCCACGGAACATCTTTTTTCACGTCTTCAATTGTCACCCTGGGATGAATCTGGGCCAGATACATTTCCCTGGTTACCGGATCGAAACGAAAAACCCCTTTTGTCGAAAGAAGCATCGACGGGCCGGAGCCTTTGGGAAACAGGCCGGAGTCATCCCTGCTGCTGCCCCCGTCCAGATAGCCGGGTGAGGTAAAGTAGTCGAGCTTCTCGGAGAAAGTCCCGCCCAGCATCGTCAGCACGGTGCGCTTGGAGTAGGAGATGAAATCACAGGCGCCGCCCGAGCCGGGCAGGCGTATGGAAGGCTTATAGTAGTCGCCGATGCAGGTGGTGTTGAGGTTACCATATTTGTCGACCTGACCGACTCCCAGGAAGCACACATCGACAAAACCACGGTAAGTCATGGTAAAGGCGGAAAACAAATCGGTGGCATAGGAAAACCCCCGGCAGGAATGGGCATCGGCAATGTGATTGAGGGGCAATAGCGGTTCGAAGTCGATAATGCCGGACTCCATCATGAGTGTCGCGTTGGGCGCATAAAGAGCTTTCGCCATCGCGCCCGCCGTGGTCGGCAAACCCACACCAAGGATGACGTTTTCGTAGTCGTGTATCTCTCTGGCCACGGAGATTACCAGGAGTTCCTGCAGCGTGTATGGTTTAGTCATAGAGTTTCCCCCTTTCTTTGAGCACCCTTTCAAATTCGGCCAGAGTCAGTCCCATCGCCCTTTCCCTACCCTCATTGTCCCATCGCGAAGTAAAAGCGGGACCGTAATTGGCCGGTGCCGAATAGTAGGCCTTGCAGCGGATGGCGTCTAGAATCTTGCTGCCGAATTTTGAGACGTAGCGGTCGATATACTTGGCGCGGGTGGTGCAGCCGTAAACCCATTCATCCATCCATTCTTTAAGGCCGGCGGCAGTACCATCCATGGTCATAAACAGGCCATACATCATCTGATCGACATTGTAGTAACCCAGAACTTCTGTGGGGTGAGCCCCCCAGGGAACCTCGCATACGGCATTCACACGGTACGCGGGTATAATCGTGAGGTGAGGACTGGACTGGATAATGTCATGCTCGACAATTTCTTCGCACGATACAATGATGCGCTTGCTGGCTAAAGCGGCGGCGGCGACACTGCCTAACGCTCCCCAGTACTGGGCGTTGCCGAATTTATCGCAGCGCTGCACATGCACGATGCAGACATCCGGATTAGCCGCAGGTACGGTCAATACGTCTTTTCCCGTGTAGGGGCATTTGATGACACGGTACTTGTCGTCTCCCAGAAAGCTGCGCTTGCGAAACAGATCAGTAGCCATAGCACCTTCGAGCACCTGCATATAAGAGAAGCCGTGCATACCGGCAACCAGCCTGGCATTGTACTGAAAGTTCGTGTAGTCCTCAATCTGTATGGATCCTTCCTGAAGAGCTCTTTCCACTGCCGAGCCGCCTCTTCTGCCGGCAGGTCGCAGCACATAGGTGGTGACCAATTTTTCAGCGCATCCTGCCCCGACGAGCACCTCGATATCGAAAATGCCGGACTGGGAATAAAGGGTGAGCCCCCTGCGCTCCTGGCGGATCACCTCGTAGACAAGCTCGGCGCAACTGCCGACGGTATAATTACCGATGACGAGCTCGTCGCCGTCAAAAACAAATTGACTGATGGCTTCTTTGACGCTCATCACTTTATTTTTCGGAGGTGTCATTGGTTTCTCCTTCCTCGTTCAATTAAATGACGTCTTAAGCTTCCAGATATTTGGCGCGCAGCTCGTGATTGTCTCTCACTTCTACCGGTGCCGCCTCGCATCCGATGCAGGCTTTGGACATCAGATAAACCCGGTGCGCCAAAGACAGAGCCACTTTCATATTATGCTCCACCAGCAGAACCGACACTCCGGCTTTGTTGATCTCTTCGAGCACATTACGCACTTCCTGAACCATGATCGGCGCGAGCCCTTCCGACGGCTCATCGATGAGCAGTAGTTTAGGGTTCCCCATCAACGAGCGCCCGATGGCCAGCATTTGCTGCTCACCACCTGAAAGGCGGCCTCCGGGCTGGTGCGTACGCTCCGCCAGTTTGGGGAAGTGGTGAAAAATTCTCTCTATCGTCCACGTGTTCGGGTCATTCGGGTTTTTGATCTTGCCGCCTTTGATCCCCAGCATGAGATTGTCCAGCACAGTCAGGTCCGGGAAGATCCTTCTCTCCTCGGGAACATAGCCTATTCCCGCTCTCGCTATCTGATAAGGTGAGAGCCCCGCCATTTCTGTTCCCTGAAACAGCACAGAGCCGGAGGTAGGTTTCACCAGCCCCATAATGGTTTTCAGTGTCGTACTTTTACCCATTCCGTTTCTTCCCATCAGTGCCACCAGCTCGCCGTCGGCGATGTTGAGGCTGATTCCCTGCAGCACGTGACTCGGCCCGTAATGAGCATTCAGATCTTTTACTTGAAGTAACATATGCATTCACCTTTATGTTATTTGTGGTTTTGCGGACGCAAAAAAAACATGACGCCGGACGTGCAGCCTTCACAAAACGCCGCGCTCTTTTTTATGAGCGGCGTGACTGCCTGGAAACACGTCGATCGAACGCCTGTTATTTTAACATGCCGCTTCGTCATATCAGACCTCCAGATCGCCCAGGTAAGCGGATTTTACCTCCTGGTTGTTCCGGATCTCATCGGGTTTCCCCGTCGCCAGTATCTTGCCATAGTGCAAAACGGTGATTCTGTCGGCAAGATCGAAGACCACATCCATATCGTGTTCGATGAGCACCACCGTCTTCCCTTCCGTCATTTTACGGATCAGCCGGACCGTGTCAGCCGTCTCCTCATGTGACATACCGGCAGCGAACTCATCGAGCAGAACCAGCTCAGGATCCGTGGCCAAGGCCATGCTGATTTCCAGGGCCCTTGATTTTCCGTAAGAGAGATTACAGGCCTGCACGTCACGGTCTTCATAGAGATTTATCCTTCTTAAGAGCTCATCGGTTTCGTCGGTTATCTTCTGCATTTTATCGACCTTACGCAGAAGATTAAATCGTATCCCTTCCTTGGACAAAATAGCCAGGCGTATGTTCTGAAACGCGGTCAGCCTGGTGAAAGTACTGGTGATCTGAAATGAACGGCCGATACCGATTCTCGCCAGTTTATGAGGGGGGAAGCCGGTAATCTCTTTCCCCCTATAGAACACCTGGCCGCTGGTGGGCATATAGGTGCCGGTGATGGTATTGAAAAGTGTGGTCTTACCTGCTCCGTTGGGGCCGATCACAGCATGTTTTTCGCCTTCTTGTATTTGCAGATCGACCCCGAACAGAACTTTCAGCGGGCCGAAGCTATGCTGTAGATTTTTTGTTTCCAGGACGTTCATGTTGTCTTCTCCTCCTCTCGCTTGCTCGTGCGGGCTTTGAGCTTATTGGCTAATTTGTCAAACACTCCCATAAAGCCTCCCGGCAGGAACATAATCACCAGGACGAGCACAATACCCATGACCAATTCCGTACTTTCTGTGTAGCGCAGGACCAGTTCGTCCACCAACTGAAAGATCGCCGTGCCCAGCATCGGACCGAAAAAGTAGCCCACTCCTCCGATCATGATATAAATCATCGGCGAAAAGGCCATCCAGATCCCCAGCGAACCGTCCGCCGATACCAGGTTATGCGAAAGGCCATACAGTGAACCGGCGACGCCGGCGAACAAGGATGCGGCCACATAAATTACCGCTTTTGACTGAGGTATCTTATATCCCAGGTATGCGATCCTCATATCGTTGTCGCGAATGCCGACCTGAACCTGTCCGAAGGGTGTTTTGGTAAAATACCACATCAGAAAGACGCACAAGATCAGTATCACCATCGCGATGTAATAGAAGTTTTCAGGCGAGCTTTTCAGGCTTTCTGTAAAAATGCCGGGGATTGGAAAGTTGCCGATTCCGTCTTCGCCACCGGTGATCGTGTAAAGTTTCAGCGCCATTACATACATGAGCTGGCCGAAAGCCAGATGCAACATGGCAAATGCCGTCCCGCTCACCCGCGTGACCAGCGGGCAGAGAATCAGCGCCAAAAGTACTGCCGCCCCTGCCCCGATACCGATCGCCGGTATAAGGCCGATACCTTCGATATGCCTCAGCGCCAGGGCCGTGCCATAACCGCCGAAACCGAAAAACATGGAATGGCCGAAACTCAAAAGTCCCGTATAACCCATCAGCATGTTCAACGAAATCGCGTAAACGGAAAATATTGCAAACGTCACTACCATATTGGTGTAGTATACCCCGAACAGACTGGGAAAAAACGCCAGAAATGCGAATAACACCAGCCATAGAGCGATATTTCTCATTGTTTTATTCATAGTCGCTACCCCTTTGTCCCGAAGAGTCCAACAGGCTTAATCGCCAAAACGATGGCCATAAAGATAACCATCAGGACCGGCGCGAATTGAGACACAAACTGGACGCCATATGAGCTCAAAAACCCGAAGACAATGGAAACGATAAAAGCCCCGGGCAGACTTCCCAGGCCTCCCGTAACACAGACGATAAATGCGTCCATCCCCACCTGATCAGACAGGCCTGGAAACACGGTCAGAATAGGCGCAATGGCCACACCCGCCACTCCCGCCATCCAGGTGCCGATGCCGAAAACGAACATGAACACCAGGTTGATATTGATTCCCAGAGCGTTCACCATATCGCGGTCGGAAACAGCCGCCCGGACGATCTTGCCCAGACGCGTCCTGTAGAGAAGAAGCAGCATGAAAATTAGAATTGCCACGGACAGACCGATCACAAACAGACGATAAATGGGATAGGAAACCCCGAATAGATTTACCATTCCCTGAAGCTGCTCGGGAACAGGCAACGGCTTGTTTTCCGTGCCCCAGATCATCTTGATCACCGCCACGATAACGCTTCCTATTCCCATGGTCAGGATCAGCTCGCCGAAATGACCGACATTTTTTGCGTAGCGCAGAAATACCCGCTCCATCACGATGCCCACTATGGCAACCAGCACAGGACCTATCAAGAGCCCCAGCCAGAAGTTGCCGGTGAGAGTGACCACCGCGTAGCAAAGGTACGCGCCCAGCATAAAAAACACCGCGTGCGCCAGGTTAAGAATGCCCATCATCCCGAAGATGATGCTCAACCCAGAGGCGATCAGAAACAAGATCATCCCGTAGGCTATCCCATGGATTCCCTGGGATATGTACATTGACAAAGTTGGATCCATATTTAACTCCTTTCCGGTTACTTACAATATTTGATTCTGTTATTCCGACAACCAGTAGCTGGACAAAGAGAGTCACTCGGACAAACAGGCGGCCACCAGCCCGGCACGGGTTTGATCGCCTGGGCATCTGCTGCAGGACAAGTATCTAATCTCGTCGAAATTATTGCCCATGTTTTAAAAAAAGACTCAAAGGCAATGGGCGATTTTTTGTAAGAACTGCCTTGTTCCTGACGAGGGCGTCGAATAAACGTATGGGCAGCGGGACTGGCAATGCGGTAACGTGGCAACGTGACGTTTACATACCCTGCCGCCTCCCGGAGGTTAACACAAGTCGTCATGGGAGTATCAGGCGAAACAGGCAAAGGAATATTTATTTTCATATTTTTGGCTCCCGACGCTTAAACGGCATGCTGCTTGCTTATTAAGCCCGCCAATTCCGATCAATTTAGAGTCGCTCCCGTTATTTAAGAGCGGACGCTCGTTTTTTCTGCAACGGCCTCTATCACGACTATCTCGGCCATGCAAGATAAATTCTTTTTTGTTTTTTGCCACACCTTGTCGTTTTCATAACACCTTGATGATATTTAGTATTCCATGATGAATATATTGCCATTGTCATTTCCGCGCGGGCGCTCGTTTTTTTATCCGTTCGTTTTTTGTTTTTTGTTTCGGTTAAAATTGTATTCATTATTTACTTTCGGGAAAATTTGTTGTAAAAGTCATTTAAATAATGGTTTGCGGTTGTTTTGAAAAACGCTTCTCACGCTCGCAATGGCCCTCAATGACGATGAAAAGAAAAAACACAAACAAAGCGGAGCTTCTTCTTCCCCTGACGGCACTTAGCAAAATAAAAAATGAAAGTCTCGTCAAGCAAAGGCAATCGATGATCGCCAAAAAAGCCGCGTCCGTATTTATCAAAAAGGGTTACGAAAACACGACGATTCGCGACATTGCAAAAGCCACAGGACTGGCGATGGGTAATCTATACGACTATATCCAAAAGAAGGAAGATATCCTGTGTCTAGTGTTCGATTTATATCATCAGGTTGTGGAAGACTCGCTCATGAGACCGGAAATCACCTCCATTGGCGACCCGATCGAGCAGATGCAGGCCATTATAAAAATGGGCCAGAGTAATGTCCGTAAATATCGTGATGAAATAATGCTTATGTATCGTCTTTCGCATCTTCTTCCGCCTGCCTATCTCAAACGCGTTTTGGTCAGAGAGCGCGGCCATATCAGGCAAATGGAAACCTACATAAAAAACGGCATCAAAAAAGGAGCATTCAAGGTAAAAGATCCCTACTTCACCGCCAGTATGCTTTTCACTCTGCAGGCAAGTCTGGCCACACGCGGATGGACCTTTGAGCGAAAACATTCCAAAAAAAAGGTCGACAATCTGATGAGCGACGTAATCATGAAAAGCCTCCTGGGCTAGACGCAAAGCAAACCGGGGCATTAAGGATTGCTTAATTCTTGTTATGCATGAAACACTTTACAACAATAAACGCTTCCCGCTGGTTCTGATACTGCCGTTATTTTTCAGATGAATTATTTTCCAGCCACACAAAAGACATGGCTCTTTATTAACTGACAGGCGCTTAGTTCTTGCCACAAGCGCTAATCTGCCAAGTGCTTTCGTGTCGAAGGGTTCGACGCAACTTTTTTTGAAACAAAATACTTTAAATCGAGAGAAGGAGGAAGAAATGAAGAAGAACAGGATTTTAATACTTTTGAGCTGTGTCTTGGCGCTTTTGCTCTGGTCGGCCGGAAATCCTGCGGTCTCCGGGGCGACAAAAGGCTGGGACGCAAACCCCAAGGCCGCCTTTGATGCCGGCAAATTGTCGGACATGTCCGACTTCGACCCTGCCACCTGGAAAGGGCCGGAAGGTGATGTTATCAAGATCGCCTACGTCAACGCATTTTCAGGGCCGGCAGCCATAAACGGCTATCTGCATTTCGCGCCGATTGCCTTTGCCGCACACGATATCAACAAACGCGGCGGAATCTGGGTGGATGGCAAAAAGAAACTGGTCACGGTAATTAAAGCCGATCATCAGTCAAAGCCGGACATCTGTAAAAAGGTCTGTGAGAGACTGGTTCTCCAGGATAAAGTTCACGTTCTGATGGGCACGTCCGGCAGCAATCTGATGAAGATCATCAATGAAGTGGCAAACAAATATAACGTCATATCGGTCAACGAGGGAGCGCTCGCCGACGACCTGATGGACGCCACCAACTTCGGGCGAAACTCCTTCATGCCTTCACTTTCCACCGAACCGGTCGGTCGCGGTCTGGCCTATTACTACGGCCAGATTAGAAAAAAAGAGAAAAAGTTTTACATTCTCTGCCAGGACTACTCTTTCGGCCGCGGCCTTGCCGAGGGCTTTAAAACAGGCTTGAAGGAGTACTTTCCCGAAGCGCAGGTCGTCGGTGAAGACTATCACAAGCTATTCCTGACGGATTTTGCCCCCTATATGGAAAAGATCAAAGCCTCGGGGGCGGAGGTCATCTACACGGGCGACTGGACGCCAGACTCCGGAAACATGCTCAAGCAGGCAAGACAAATGGGCATTAAGCTGCCGTTTGCCAATCTTTTCATGAACGAGCCCAACGAGCTGCATGACGTCGGCGTGGAAGGCACGAAAGGCCTCGTCAACATCGACCAGCAGGATACTTTCCCGATGTTTAAAGAACCGGGACGCGCCAAGCTGCACAAAGCCTGGCATGACCAGTGGAAGACATGGAAGACCAAGCCTTTCAATACTTTCCTGTTTGAACATGCGAATTCAAATCTCGGCGCATATATGATGCACACTTACTGGCTTTTGAGCGTCATCGAACGGGCAAAAAGCGTCAAACCCGAAGAGATCATCAAGGTCTGGGAGGGAGATACTTACCGCTATGCCAACGGCAAGGTCGTGAAAATGAGGGCCTGCGACCACAAGGCGATCCAGGACCTGCTCGTTTCGGAATTCGTAGGACCCGAGGATCAGAAAGTCTCTTTCAATATTCCACCTTATTATTTCTTTAAGGGCTGCTCTGCCCAGGGACCCGGTTATGTAATTCCGGCGGAAAAGGTCTTGCCCCCGATGGACCCGAATCTGGAACGCTGCAAAGGGAAAAACGGCTGGGGAGAATAAAACTCTGAAGCGTTGATCAACCTGAGGCCGGGCCTTATTGCCCGGCCTTTTTTGTTGCCATTTTAATCGCCATTTTAATCTCTGTAAAAAGACAAAATGCCGCGTCTGCCCGGTGCCACACAATGTTTAGCTGCACCACCGGCTACATTTCCGGCGCATCTCCAAAGCAAGTAGCGTATTGGACACCCGGGAAGATTATATAAGATACAACAGATGTTTTTTATTGTTTTATCCTCCCGTCCATACTATAAAAGCCGGCACACAAAAATGCCGGGCCACAACCGGGCGGTATCCGCCGCCTGCGGAGGATTTTATGAAAGGTAAATACATTCTCTCACTGGATCAGGGAACGACAAGCTCGAGGGCGATTCTTTTTGATGATGAAGGACAGATAATTAAAACCGCCCAGAAAGAGTTTACGCAATTCTATCCGAAAGCCGGCTGGGTGGAACACGATCCCATGGAAATCTGGGGTTCGCAAAGCGGCGTGGCCAGCGAACTTCTGGCCACGACCGGCATTGCCGCCGAGGAAATCTCCGCCATCGGTATCACCAACCAGCGGGAAACGACCATCGTCTGGGACAGGCATACCGGCAGGCCGGTTTATAACGCCATCGTGTGGCAGTGCCGCCGGACGGCCGACATCTGTAACGAGTTGAAGTCGGCGGGCCTGGCGCCTTACATTATGGAAAATACCGGCCTGGTGCCGGACGCTTATTTTTCCGCCACCAAGCTCAAATGGATTCTGGACAACGTCCCGGGCGCACGCGAAAAGGCTGCCGCAGGCGATCTTCTTTTCGGCACGGTGGATACCTGGCTCATCTGGAACCTGACCCGGGGCAAGGTACACGTCACTGATTTTTCCAACGCATCACGCACCATGCTCTATAACATTCATTCCCTCAAATGGGACGAGCATATTTTGGCAAAACTCGATGTCCCTGCCGCGATGCTTCCGCAGGTGCTACCATCGAGCTGTGTGTACGGCCACACCGACGCGCGGCTCTTCGGCGCGGAGATACCCATCGCCGGAGATGCAGGCGATCAGCAGGCGGCACTCTTCGGGCAGGCCTGCTTCACACCGGGGATGGTCAAAAACACCTACGGCACAGGCTGCTTCATGCTCATGCAAACAGGCGAAAAAGCGGCCCGCTCCGAAAACGGTCTTTTGACCACCATCGCCTGGGGCATCGATGGAAAAGTCTGCTACGCACTGGAGGGAAGTATTTTTATTGCCGGGGCGGCCATTCAGTGGCTGCGCGACTCGCTTCGTGTTATCTACGATGCGCGCGACAGCGAATACTTCGCTCAAAAAGTTCCTGATTCAGAGGGCGTCTATGTGGTGCCCGCCTTCACGGGGCTTGGCGCTCCCTACTGGGACATGTATGCCAGAGGAGCGATACTGGGGATCACGCGCGGAACCACCCGCAACCATATCATCAGGGCCACGCTGGAATCGATCGCCTATCAGACACGCGATGTGCTGGAGCTGATGCAGGCCGAATGCGGCCTGGAGCTCGGCGAGCTTCGTGTGGATGGCGGCGCCTCAGCCAATAACTTTTTGATGCAGTTTCAGGCGGATATTCTCGACGTGCCGGTCGAACGCCCGCAGATTATTGAAACAACCGCGTTGGGGGCCGCCTGCCTGGCGGGACTGGCCGTCGGTGTCTGGAAAAACCGCGAAAGTCTGGCCGGGCAGCGTAAGGTGGACCGCAGATTCAAGCCGCAGATGACCCCGGAGGGCCGCGACAGGCTCTACGGTAAATGGAAAAAAGCTGTCGCGCGAAGCGCTGCGTGGGAGGAAGAAGAGAAAGATTAAAAGAAGGCAGGGAAACTTTTAACACATAAGAAGACTAGCGGATGATTAAAACAGACGTCATCATTATAGGTGGAGGGGCCACCGGCTGCGGGATCGCCCGCGATCTGGCACTGCGCGGTATTCCCCACTGTCTCATCGAAAAGGGAGATTACGCGGCCGGCGCCACCGGCGCCTGTCACGGGCTTTTGCACAGCGGCGGACGATATGTCATCTCCGACCCGATCTCCGCGCGCGAATGTTATGACGAAAACATGATCCTGCGCCGCATCGGCGAGAAATGCGTGGAAAACACAGGCGGTCTGTTTGTGCGTCTGCCGGGCGATTCCAAAATATTCCGGGAACGCTTCCTGAGAAGCTGCGATGAAATCGGCATCCCGACGGAAGTCATCTCCTCTACACGCGCTCTGGAGCTGGTTCCGGCACTGAATCCGGAAATCGAAGAAGCGATCCGCGTTCCCGACTGCTCGATCGACCCTTTCCGTTTGTGCATGCTCAACATGAAAACATCACAACTCAAGGGAGGACTCAGTTTCACACGCCACAGGGTCATCGATATCATGAGGTCGCACGGCCGCTGCACCGGCGTCAAAGTGATGGACACGGGCACAGGCGAACAACAAGAAATATTCGGCAACGTCATCGTGAACGCCACGGGCGCCTGGGCGAATGCGGTAGCCAAATTGGCGGGCTCTGAAGTACCGCTCACCTTATCCAAAGGATCGCTCGTCATCACCAACCACCGGCTGACCGACATGGTCATCAACCGCCTGCGGCCGGCCTCCGACGGAGACATCATCGTTCCCAATGAAGCAGTCTGCCTGGCCGGCACCACTTCGCTTGCCGTCGAGGATCCGGATAAAATAAGCATTGAGCCAATCGAGGTGGACACCATCATCGGCGAGGCGGGCCGGATGATTCCGCATTTCAACCGCACCAGGATCATCCGGGCTTTTTCAGGCGTACGTCCCCTGCTTAAATCACAAAAGCTTGACAGCCGTGAGATATCCCGCGGCTTCCAGATCATCGACCATCAAAACGGTATGTACAGTATCGTCGGGGGGAAGCTCTCCACTTTCCGCCTCATGGCGGAAAAAATGGTGGACACCATCATGAATGCCTTCAACCTGAAAAAAGAATGCGAAACGGCATATCAACCGCTCGACGGTCAGGAGGAGCTAAGCGGCTACCCTCTGTCCAAACGCCTGGCAGACATGAAAAACATCGTCTGCGAATGCGAGCTCGTCACACGCCGGGACGTGGAAAAAATCATCGAACAGACCAGGACCAGGCACGTCGGGGATATCTCCCACCGGACACGCCTGGGCATGGGACCATGCCAGGGCGGCTTTTGCACCTTTCGCGCACTGGGGATCATGCATGATATGGAGATACTCTCGCCGGAGCAATCCCTCGGGGCGCTGCGCGATTTTCTCCAGCGACGCTTCCGGGGTATCCGCCACGCCCTGTGGGGAGATCAGCTCCGCGAAGAGCAGCTTGTGGAATATATCTATCTGGGCATTCTGGCTTTGGGGCACACAATTGAGCATCATTGAGTATGACGTCATCGTAATCGGAGCCGGCGTGGCAGGCCTTACCGCCGGGACGCTTCTGGCGGAAAAAGGCCTGAAAGTGGCACTGGTCACCTCCGGCGAGCCGACAGCCTGTCTCTCTACAGGCTGCATCGATTTTTGCTCGGGCAAAGACAACCCCGAAGAGGCGATTGCCGGTCTACCAGCCCATCACCCTTTTCATCTGGTTACCTCAAAGCAGATCAATGATGCAGCGGACGACTTCAGGCGCAAGATGGCCCGGGCGGGCCTTTCCTATTGGGGTGACACGAGCCGTAGCCGGCTGGTCCTGTCCGCCATCGGCACTTTTAAAACCACCTGCCTGGTGCAGGAAACCATGCAGGCCTCACCTCAGAACGAACAGGAAAAAATTCATATCGTAACTTTTGCCGGACTGAAGGATTTTTATCCCGGCTACATTATCGCCCGTCTGAAAAACGCCTCCTTTTCCACCTTCGATGCGGGAATCTCCACCACTATGGGTATTGCCTCTCTCTTTGAAGACGAAAGCTTTCTGGAAACATTCCTGTTGTGGCTGGAAAAACAAAACATCCGCGAAGACAAGATCGCTGTGCCGGCCGTGCTGGGGCTGGAATCCGCCGCTGCCATCAAAAACAAGATCGAGCAACATATGGAGAGGCCGGTATTTGAAATACCCACCATCCCCCCTTCCATGCCCGGCCGCAGGCTGTTTAACTGTATGAAAGACTGCTTCCGCCGCGCCGGCGGCGTTATTTACTGGGACTGGCAGGCCACCGGCGCTGAAAAATCCGGCCGTGTCATTGAAGCAGTCTTCACGGAATCTCAGGGCAGGCCCAACAGTCTCAATGCCAAAGCATTCGTTCTGGCCGCAGGCTCGTTTGTCGGCGGCGGCCTGCGTGCTGACCATCATGGAATTTCCGAAAACATTTTCGATCTTCCTGTGCTCACCGCCGGCAAACGCCGGGAGTGGTTCGATCAGGACTATTTTTCACTGAACCATCGTATAAGCAGGGCCGGGATTGTCGTTGACGAATCATTCCGGGCAGTGGAGAGCCCCTGGGATAATCTCTACATCTGCGGAGCCATCCTCGCCCATGTGGAGGCGCTGAAAAACGGCTGCGGCCACGGCTTTGCCCTGGCCACCGCCAGAGCGGCTGCTGAAAGCCTCCTGGAGACGCGCCGATGAAATTCGAGCATTGCATCCGCTGCACCATCTGCGTGGAAAACTGTCCGGTCTTCCGCGTCAATCCGGACTTTCCCGGCCCCAAGCAGGCCGGCCCGGATGCACAGCGCTTCCGCAGCGAAAAGGACAAGACTGTTGACCACTGGGTGATGCTCTGCAGCCAGTGTAAAAGATGCGACATGGCCTGTCCCAGCGGTGTGGAGCCTGCCGGAATAATTTTACGTGCACAACAACGCTACGGCATTGAACACCCGCGCACGGCGGCACATCTGCTGTTTGCCAACAACTATTATCTGTCGCGCCTGGGGTCTGTCACGGCGCCGTTTGCCAACCTTATTACCGCCACCGGTATCGGTAAAAAAATCCTGCAGCGGGCGGGAATTACAAGCTACATCCCCTTTCCCGAATTCAGCTTCAGGACAATGAAGAAGCAAAACAAGCCGGCAAGCCCGGGAAGGAAAAAAGTCGCTTTCTTCTATGGGTGTTTCATTAATTTTTACCGTCCGGACATAGGCGCGAGAATTATCCGCCTTCTGGAGTCTTTTAACATTGACGTGGTTCTGCCCCCTCAATGGTGCTGCGGCCTGCCAGCGCTGGGTAACGGTAATCTGGCGCTGGCACGCCATTTCGCCGAAAAAAATGTCGCCTCGCTTTCCGCCTATGTGGACGCGGGCTATGATATCGTCTACAGCTGCACCTCGTGCGGCCTGTGCCTGCTAAACGATTATCAGGGCATCATGGAAATTCCGCGTGCAAAAAAAATTGCGGAAAACTCCTATGACCTTCACGAATACATTCTCAGACTCGTTATTGAAAAAAACATCCGGCCTGACTTCCGTGCCGTGGAAAGATCTGTGGCCTATCATATCCCCTGCCATCTACGGGCGCTGAAAATAGGCTATCCGGCTGCAGAGTTGATGAAAATGATCCCCGGCGTCGAGTGCCATATTCTCGATGACGCCTGTTGCGGCCTGAGCGGCAGCTACGGATTTAAAAAGACCAACGAGGCAACCGCCGTGCAGCTGGGCGGCCGGGCCGTTTCCCTCATCCGCAAAACAGACTCATCCGCCATCGTGTCGGATTGCGGATCATGCCGCATGCAGCTGGGCGGGCTCTCCGGTATGGATGCCTTCGATCCGGCGGAAATCATCTGCGAGTCGCTGGGGATAGCTCCCAGATGGAAAAATTCAAAAAAGAATAAAAAGAAAAAAGAGACCGGCCGTGTCGCTGCTTTTTAGTGAACGACTGATACTTGACAGAGTCCATCTTCCATGCAGCTTTATTTTTAAACTGACAAACCAAACAAATACCGGTTTAGCTTTATGACACGACAAAACATGCTTCTAGGAAAGAGTTACAAAATGCACAAACTCATCATAGCCTCCGCGGGTTTTCTTCTTTTGTCCGCCTCCATCCTTTGGGCATCATCCGTAATGGCGGGGAATAAACCTCCCGCGCCTCATGGACAGATGATTCTGGAGGCGGTGAGAATCAGCTCTCCTGTCACTTTCTGCGGCGAGCCTGTGCCGCTGGACAATCCCGATGTGCGGGAGAGGCTGGAGAGGGAACTTGTCATTGCGCTGGACAGCTCAGACAGCGTTATTATGTGGCTGAAGCGCTCCAACCGCTATTTTCCGGAAATAGAAAAAACGCTCAAATCTCTGAACCTTCCTGATGATCTGAAATATATCGCTATCGCGGAAAGCTCCCTGAGGCCACACGCCTATTCTCCCAAAGGGGCTGCCGGTTACTGGCAGTTTATCGAAGACACGGGTCTGAAATACGGCCTCCAGATCACAAATAACATTGATGAGAGAAGAAACTTCCAGCGGGCCACCGGGGCTGCCCTGGCCTACCTGCGTGATCTGTACGCTCTTTTCAACTCCTGGACACTGGCTGCTGCCGCCTACAACATGGGTGAGGACGGGCTGGGGGCGGAAATCCTCGTTCAGCAAGTACATGACTACTATCGCCTTCATTTAAATCAGGAAACAAGCAGATATATTTTCCGTATCCTCGCGGCAAAAATCATCCTCTCCGACCCGGCCAGATTCGGCTACGCTCCACTTAGCCATGATCTGTACCATCCCATACCTGCCGACACGGTGGAAATTAAAACCAGCCGGTCTGTGCCACTGCACATTATCGCCCAGGCCGCCAAAACCTACTTCAAAGTCATCAAAGATTTAAACCCGCAGATAATAAGATACCATCTCCCCGCCGGAAACTTCCTGATTCAGGTTCCCCGGGGAGCGGCAGGTGGTTTTTCGCAGCGTTTCGAAAAACTGGAAAAACAGTGGGCGGCGCAAAAAGACAAGTATCTTTATACGGTGCAAAAAGGGGACACTCTAACAGGAATCGCCGCACGCTTCAACGTGCCCTACAGGGCGCTACTGATCTGGAATGAAATAACGGGCGGCAAAAAAATAATGCCCGGCGAGAGGCTCTACATCTTTATGGATTCCGCCTACAATAGAAGTCCTCTGGAAGACAGCGGCATTGACATTGCGACAGACTGACCCCAACATTAATGAGTGATTAACCCATCATGAAAAATACAGCCACAATCAAAAAGATACCGGCTCTGAAGCCGCCAGGACATTTGTGCCAACGATATATTAAATGCGCAAATAAATAACCGGGAAATTGGAACCAACAATGAAAAACAATTTCAGAATAATATTTGACTCACTCATGCCGGTGCTCCTGTGCGCCTGCCTGCTCTGGACTGCCGGCTGCTCGGTTAAAAAAACACTCACAACCTTACCTGATGACCGCACTGAAGGTGTCTTCCAAAAAGCGGTCATTCACGGCTTCGATGCAGACAGGGATGTGGCCGAAGCTATTCCCTCAGCCGCCACCCTCTGCGAAAATGCCGCCTTCGAAGAACTCCTGCAAATCGGCTCTTTCGCGATGATCGTCAAAGCCTCTTCACCTGCGTCGGTGCGCGAGCCGGCAACTGTTATCGTGAAGGTGCGGCTGACTTACAGCGATACAATAAGCCGTGTGCGCACTAAAGCAAAAACCGGCACACAGATGATTGTGGCCGAAGTGCGTCTCATTGATGCGGCAAACGGCAAAACTTTTCACAGCGAGTATGTACCCGCAGATGACACAGGATCATCTTCTTTGGCCGGCAATCCCGCCGGGCTGGGAAAACTTGTTGCCCGCCACATCTGCCGCGTCGTGCATAATCAATAAAACGACAGTCGGCCCGGACGGGTCACGCCCCGCAAAAACAGTATCATGTCTTCGGGTAAATGACGCAAACAAAAGTATGAAAGGAGAAAAGCATGGATAAAAAAATAATTTCATCCGCCAAAGTCCGGCCGGCCGGCCCTTATTCCCCGGCTGTTGCGGCCGGAGGATTTGTTTTCCTGTCGGGGCAGGTGGCCACAGACCCGGCCACCGGCAAATTGATCATGGAAATCGAACCCGCCTGCCGACAGCTTTTGGAAAACATCAAGGCTTTTTTGGAAGAGCTCGGCCTGTCACTTGATCATGTAGTTAAAACCACCGTTTTTTTGAAAGACATGAACGATTTTCCCGTCATGAACAAAATCTATGCCGACTTTTTTCCCGAGTCCCCGCCTGCCCGTTCCACTGTGGAAGTGTCCGCCCTGCCGGGCGGTGCCCCGCTGGAAATAGAGATGATTGCTCTCAGATAGTTACAAAAACGGCGCTGCCTCATCAGAGGCAACGCCGTGACGTTAACAATGGTTCAGGCACTCCCTAAGCGGGAGGCTCTTCGTCAGGCGCTCCGGCGGCCGATGCGCAGCTTCCTTGTCATAATAAGCGAAAGCAAAACAAAAAACACAATAACAAGCAGTGCGACCGACCAGCCGCCGTGCAGCGTGATATAGGCGGCGCCGACGAGCGGCATCAGGGCCGCGCGCGTGACAAAGCGACCAGTAGCGCTTTGAGCGATTTTGGCGGCAATGGCAGGGCTCACTTCATAATAGAACTTCACAAACGCCCGGCCCGGCCCGTTCGTCAAGAGGTGCCGGTCACGGAAATCCTGTAAAATCCCGACATGTTTTTCCAGCGGCGAGCCAAACGCGGCTGTGGCGATAAAACAGCCCCCTCCCCCGCCACCGCCCGGAAGGGCATTTTTCACCTCGAAGGTCAGCTCATTGGTCTGGCCACCACCCGGCGCAGGCGTGAAAACGCTCACGGGATAATTTCCAGGCCAGGCGATATCACCGGCGATGATGGTAGCCTCCAGACATGTCGGTGAAACATAGGTCGTCTGGCGATCCTTGCCATTCCAGCGCACTACCGAGCTATAGGAAAAATTTCCTCCCGTCACTGTCAGAGTAAATTTAAGTCCTCCCGCCCGGGCTGATTCGGGGCTCATGCCTTCGATTGACGGGGCGGGGTTTCCTGCCAGCAACGCATAGGCATCGATGATGCCTGCCCCACAGGTATTTTTTGTGCAGTCGCGGCCGGTACCTGTCGGGAAGGGTCTGGCGGTAGCCTGAATCCACTGTCTGATCTCGGCCGGCGTCAAGCCGTTCTCACGGGAGAGCAAAAGGGCGATCACACCGGAAACATGAGGCGCGGCCATACTCGTACCCC
>Ga0255345_1003058_pt1 | contig 20105 bp, 16 predicted proteins | sample wastewater_treat_6_FD_192415 | JGI IMG/M metagenome (GOLD analysis project Ga0255345, IMG submission 192415) | Wastewater microbial communities from Lulu Island WWTP, Vancouver, Canada - plant20 | ecosystem: Engineered > WWTP > Wastewater > Unclassified | place: Canada: Vancouver, British... | reverse complement strand
TTAAAAAAATTTCGATCCTTTCGGCAAGGTTCTCCTGGTTGAATAGGATTTGTATTGTATGTGACATGATGCCGGGAAATAATATATGGGGATGTTATGAAGGCTATCACCGGAGAGATGTAATAGCCTCTGATATCTGGTTACATGATGGATTCTATCAGAATTGACAGAAAAACTATAACGATTCGGCACCCATAATCTGTTAGAATAGTTCAGAGATTTTCAATTTCCTCATATTGGGTTATTCATAGTTTTATACCAGGGTTTATCCATGCAATTTAAAGTGATTGTTCAGGAAGGAGAAGATGGGTGGTTTGTGGTGACATGCCCTTCTTTACCGGGTTGTATTTCCCAAGGAAAAACAATAGAAGAAGCGCTCTCTAATATTAAAGAGGCAATAGAACTGTATCTTGAACCTGATGAGGATGAGCTCATTCTGACCAATTCTGCCAGAATGATAGAAATCGCGGTATGACCAAATTACCGCGAATATCAGGTAAGGAAGTGGTATCACACCTTCTTTGAGTCGGATATACTATATCCAGCCAAAAAGGGTCTCATATCAAGATGAAAAAAAATCTCCCTCACAGGAAAGTTACCCTCATTATACCAATTCATGATGAACTTGACAGGGGAACTCTTTTAGGTATTATTGAACAGGCAGGGATGACGAAAGAAGAATTTCTATCACTGTTCCACAATCAATAGATGGCCCATAAGGAATCATGAGATATGTATTTATTGCATACTTATGAGCCATTATAATAATCCTTTTAATGACTCTGACATATGCAGAATAGCCAGTAAGTGCCGGATCTTTCTGGCAATATCTTCAAGGACGGTGTAGTTAAACGCGACGCTCTCATTTCCTATTTCAGGAGTTACCAGTTCCCCTATGTCCCAGGTAGAGTGTTCAGGATATGACTCGTTGAAGACCTGAACGAGAAGTTCTTTTGTGACTGGTTTTGAATATACCATAATCATCTGGTCAACTGATACATTCCTGGAATCTGTGGTCTTTTCAGCGGTAATACCCCCACCATTGACCGGGCAGAAGTCACTGGCACAGTTCTCATCCAGAATGAGGGGGTTTCAGAAACAATGGCAAACCCTGCAGGAAGATCAGAAAGATGATGTAAAAAAGAGTTAAGCAGTGGATCTGGCTTTGATCTTCTTGAGCCTGAATAACTCTTCACGTTCCATCTCATCAAGCCGCATCTTGATAAAATCACTTGCCTCGGAAAGTTCAGGAATCACCTTAAACTCCAGGGCATTTACACGCCTTTTGGTAGATTCAATCTCATCAAGCAGGCGTTTCATAGTGGTTTCAATCTCTGCACTCTGAATAATTGCCTCAACCAGGTCTTCAAAGGCTTTTGCAGTATCATCAATGACCGGGGTGGTGCCAATAACACCATACCCACGTTCAGCGATGGTCTTCCTGACCTTGGATGATTCAATCTCCGGCACAACGACCCCCATGATATTCTTACTCTTAAGGGTGATATCCGGGTTTTCCCTGACTGAAAATGCAGCAGCCTTTACACCAATGGCACCTTCAATGGTGTTTGCTATAGCCATCATCTCCTGTGCACGGGCATATTTCTCAAGCAGAGCACCTCTGGAGTCCTTTGCCTCCTCAAGCACTTTGAAGAACTCCATAATGAGTCCGTCGCGCTTCATTTTGAGGATTTTATAGCCGTTCTGGGAGAGCTTAATCTTCTTTTTAAGATTGATAAGCTCAGACCTTGTAGGCTTGACATCTTTCAGTGCCATGGAGGCTCACTCTGCCTTCTTGCGGTATTTTGGATGATACTTCTGGATAAGTTCACGGTCAATACGCACAAGCTGTTCTTCCGGAATGTCCTTTAGCAGATCCCATCCCAGGTCAAGAGACTCATCGATAGTCCGGTCCTCATCCTTACCCTGTCTGACAAACCGGTTCTCAAACATCTCTGCAAACTCCAGGAAACCCCTGTCACGATCTGAAAGGGCATCCTTACCGACGATAGCGACAAGTCCACGAAGATCCACACCTTCTGCATAACCTGCATACAGCTGATCTGAAACCTTCTTATGGTCTTCACGTGTGTAACCTTTACCGATACCAAGGTTCATCAGACGTGATAGTGACGGGAGAACGTTAATCGGTGGGTAAATGCCCTTTCGGTGCAGATCACGGTTGACCACTATCTGACCCTCGGTAATGTACCCGGACAGATCAGGGATCGGGTGGGTGATATCGTCACCAGGCATGGTCAGAATGGACAGCTGGGTAACAGAACCTTTTTTACCCTTGATAATACCTGCACGTTCGTACAGGGAAGCAAGGTCGGTGTACATGTAACCTGGATATCCACGACGTCCAGGTACCTCTTCACGTGCAGCACCAATCTGGCGGAGTGCTTCGCAGTAGTTGGTCATATCGGTCAGGATAACCAGCACATGATAATCTAACTCAAATGCCAGGTATTCTGCAGTAGTCAGGGCAAGTCGTGGTGTAATAATACGCTCGACAGCCGGATCATCTGCAAGGTTTAAGAACACCACTGCATGTTCCAGTGCACCGGTTCTCTCGAACTCGGCCATGAACTGGTTTTCTTCCTCCTTGGTGATACCCATTGCCGCAAACACCACTGCAAACTGCTCATCAGATCCAGGAACCTTTGCCTGTCGGGCGATCTGCAGTGCAATCTCGTTGTGCGGCAGACCAGATCCAGAGAATATCGGAAGTTTCTGACCACGGACAAGGGTGTTCGTCAGATCGATGGTTGAGATACCGGTCTGGATGAACTGGCGTGGAGATCCACGAGCCCAGGGATTGATTGCAGCACCCGTTATCTCAAGGCGTTTCTCAGGAACGATATCCGGACCGCCATCTTTTGGCTTTCCTGCACCGGAGAGGATACGACCGAGCATGTCCCTGCCTACTGGCATCTTGATGGTCTCTCCTGTAAACCTGACTCCGGTATCCTTTCCGATACCAGTCGTGGTCTCGAAAACCTGGACAACTACAATCTCGTCGGAGGTATCAAGAACCTGGCCACGTTTTTCTGACCCGTCGGCAAGGACAAGGTTGACGAGCTCCTGGTATCCCACAGGTTCGGTCTTTTCAACAAAGACAAGGGGACCTGCAACCTGGGTTATAGTCCGATACTCCTTCATTTAAGCCGCCTCCCTGAGTTTTGTAAATTCGGATTCCATTGCCCTGACAATTCCCTCAATCTCAGGCTTGTACTCCTTGACATACTTGATCTGCGGGAGATCATTCTTGGCCTTAAGACCAACAATATGCGATGTGATGACACCTGCCTTAAGGGCCGCATATGCCTGGTCTGAGTAGAATCTGATGGCTTTGAGGATATCAAACTGCTTAGTCATGTCACAGAATGTATCAACCGGATCAAATGCGTTCTGCTGAAGGAAGATCTCACGAAGCATGCGGGCAACCTCGATTGTTACCTGTTCTTCATCCGGCAATGCATCAGAACCAACAAGCTGAACAATCTCCTGAAGCTCGGCTTCTTTCTGGAGAACTTCCATTGCCCAGGATCTGAGAGGATTCCACTCAGGTGAGACCTTCTCATCATAGTACCGGTTTAATGTGTCCAGGTATAATGAGTAGGAGTTTAACCAGTTAATTGCCGGAAAGTGACGCCTCTGGGAGAGCTTTGCATCAAGAGCCCAGAAACACTTGACGATACGGAGTGTGTTCTGTGTAACCGGTTCAGAAAAGTCTCCACCAGGCGGGGATACCGCACCGATAACGGTGACTGAACCAAAGTCCTTGTTTAAGGTATTTACACGACCTGCACGTTCATAAAACTCAGACAGTCGTGCTGCAAGATATGCAGGGTATCCTTCTTCTCCAGGCATCTCTTCAAGTCTGGAAGAGATCTCACGCATGGCTTCTGCCCACCGTGAGGTGGAATCTGCCATAAGTGAAACGTCATAGCCCATGTCACGGAAATATTCTGCAATTGTAATTCCGGTATAAACTGACGCCTCACGGGCAGCCACAGGCATGTTTGAGGTGTTGGCTATAAGAACCGTCCTTTCCATGAGTGGCTTTCCTGTCTTCGGGTCTTCAAGTTCAGGGAATTCAGTCAGAACCTCAGTCATCTCGTTCCCGCGTTCTCCACACCCGATGTAGACAACGATCTCTGCATCTGACCACTTTGCAAGGGCCTGCTGGGTAACTGTCTTTCCTGATCCGAAAGGACCTGGAATTGCAGCAGTGCCACCTTTTGCAATAGGGAACAGACCGTCAAGAATACGCTGACCTGTGATAAGCGGAATATCCGGGTTGAGTTTTTCAGTAACAGGGCGGGGGATACGGACCGGCCACTTATGCATCATGGAAATCTCTGCACCATTGTCAAGGGTACAGATGATGTCATCAATGGTGAAGGAGCCTGACTTGATATCCTTGATCTTACCTCCTTCAACATCAGGGGGAATCATTATCTTGTGGACAATGTTGGTCTCCTGGACTTCTCCTATGATAGTTCCTGGAGCGACCAAATCCCCGGTTTTTACAACCGGTTTAAAATCCCACTTCTTGTCATGAGAAAGACCGGGAGCAGTAACTCCACGCTCAATAAAGTCTCCCATCTTCTCAACCAGCACTTCAAGAGGACGCTGAATACCATCATAAATACTGGTCAGAAGCCCTGGTCCAAGTTCAACTGATAGCGAAAGACCAGTATTTTCTACCGGTTCACCAGGCTTGATACCCGAGGTATCTTCATAGACCTGGATGATAATATCCTCACCCTTGATCTTGATGACCTCACCCATCAGCTGCTCATCTCCGACTTTAACCACATCATACATATGTGCGTCGAGATTGACTGCAGTGACGACAGGTCCTGCAATTCTCTTTAAAACCCCTTTGGTTCGTTTTACTTCCACAGATCAACACCCACTGATCGTTTAATTCTCTCCCGCATAGACAAACCGCCTTCCTCCTCACCAAGTGTAATAACCGTCGGGTGAACTGAGTTTTCGAGGGTAGTACGGAGTCGTACTGGAATTTTTGCCATATCGCTGCTGTTTAGAACCAGAATTCCGATTGAACTGTTATCCAAAACCCTGTTTACATATTCAACAACTTTTTCTTCAGATTCTGCCGCGTAGGTCTTTGTAATTCCGGCCAGTCTGAACCCAAGGATAAATTCACTATTTCCGATTACTGCGATCTCCATGTTAAATCACCAGGTATCTCTCTATGGTATCACTTGATAATCGGGATTCTTTACCTCGGGCGATTGCCCGTAAATTAAACACCTCGTGTTTCTTCTTCTCCAGAAATACCAGGATGGGATGGATTGAGAACGGATTGATCTTTGAGAGTTGTTCCATTCTTTCAAGCTGTGTTCTTGTAAGTTCAGCATCAACTTCCTGCTCGGATTTTTCCGTTCTTAATTCTTCCAGGGCAACCTGGACTGATTTCCCTTTAATTTTTAATAAAAGGGTATCAATCACTTCATTCCTGTTAGCCATCAGGTTCATCTGCTGCAGCTCTTCAGGTGTAAACGTGGCGCCAGGTATGAAAAATTTCCTTGCATCTTCTTCACTCCCGTCACCTCTCATCCGAAAGAGCGTCTTGATATTTTTCACATCAATCTCCAGCTGGACAAACTTCAGGAACTGGTCCCCTCCTTTTAAGCCTTTATTTGCTACCTGAAGAAGATCTGCATATAACCGTTTGTACAGTTCGTTCTCAAGTTTGGAGAATGAACCGATAGAGCAGCCTTCAGAGATCTCGGCGGCGATTATCGGGTACATCTTCCATGACTTGAGTGAATCCGCAACATTTTCGCAGTTTTCTTCTTTTAATATCCGGTCAAGAATTGTCCGGTCAAGGCTTCCGGCTGGAATGAGCACTTCTTTAATCTTTCCTTCTTTCAATCCCTGCATCTTCCCACGAAGAATCGTAAGGACATTATAGATATCCCACCTGCGCAGGTATGCCATTGTGAATTCTTTCAGGGCACCAGGAGTAAGATCAATGACCCGCTGGTATTCTTTTGCCAGGTTCCAGGAAAGAGCTTCTTCAATCAGATCAATACCTTCAAAAGAGGTTCCCAGTTCATCAACCTCTTTCTGATATTCTGTCTCTCCAATCAGACGAATTATCTCAGGAAGACTCATATTGAGTAACCTTTGATACTCTTCAGGGGGAAGCAGTTTGGCTTTCCTGACACGCAAACGTGTGCTTACATAAATATAAGGAGCCGGACCGCCACGGTAATGAGCCATTTTTTTCCCCTTGTGATCATGCGAAGAGCAGATCTGATGCGTCTTTTAATCCTGATTCCCAAACCTGGTTTAGGAAAGTTCGATAACTATAGTCTACCTGTAATTGACCATCATCACTTTCGACTATAACTCCACCGTCAATTTCGATGACTGAGCCAAATTTATATGCAGAGAACTCGGACTCTTTCAGAAGTTTTTTAAGGATCTTTTCATCGCGCAAGGCGCAGCTTACTTTTCCTTTTGGAATCTCCCCTTCTGCTTTTTTAAGCATAGAAGTGATAGCTTCCTTGTGAAAAGACTCAGGCATTTCCAAAATTTTTTCAAGTGCCTGGCTGTAAACCTGGTCCATCAGATCCTTTTGTGTATTTAGTATCTGACGTTTTACGACCAGATGGGCTGCTGCCTCCTCCTGAGAAATGATTTGGGAGAGATTTTTCTCCACATCATCTTTCACAGACTGTTTAAGCAGTTCAATCTCCTGCTTTGCAGCCCCAAGTAATTCATCTTTTCGTGAATTACCGCCCTGGATGATAGCTTCCGCTTCATTTCGTCCTTTTTCTTTGATCTCTGCAATGACTGCATCCAGTCCCATGTTTTTTCCTCATTTACTGGAACATGAGAAGAAGTGCAACAACAAGACCAAAAATTACGATAGTTTCTGGTAAAACGGTAAAGAGGAGTGCGATACCAAATATATCTTTATTTTCTGCAACTGCTCCCACTGCTGCTGCACCGATACTCATTTCACCGATTCCTGCACCCAATCCCGTAAGACCAACTGCGATTCCTGCTCCGATTGCTTTTAATCCTGCTGCTGATGCCTGTGCTATTTCAACTGTCATAGTTTCTGCTGTCATAATTTTTCACCTTAATTTTTTATTTAATTTTGTTCAGTTAACTTTCTAATCATTCCAAACGGGCTGTATTTCTTCCCGCCTCCACGGTAAAACTTTGTAAAGAATTCGACATAGTGAAGACGAAGAGGATGTAATCCGCCACCCAGAAGACCTAATGCGGTGTTAAGGATGTGACCAAAGAGGAATACTACCAATCCTGCAATGATAAGGATAACACCTAGGATTGAAAGATTTGCCAGTTGTGGATTAATAATCATGTCAATAGCGATGAAATTAGTAACCATCGCTATAGCGACGGAAGAGAGACCGACTGCAATCAGACGGGTATATGATAATACATTACTGATGATTGTCGGAATTTCCAAAAGATCCAGAGCATTTTCTCTTGCGATGAACACAAGACCCAGTACCAGGATAACAATCCCTGCGATGGTTGAGATGTTTAAACCGGCAAAAAGCTCCGGCGTTCCTGATAAGTCAGGCATTAACGGGATTGTGAAATTTGCCCAGATTGCGATGAGGATGCCCCACATTACCATGATCCATCCAATGTTTGCAAACATTTTCAGGTTCCCGTGGTGGCCTTTTTCCATAACTGCTGCATTGCGAACTCCCCAGAGTCTTGCAAGAGTGATATGCAGTATACCAATCCAGATAGACAATACAAGCAGTTGTGGAATATGCGATACATGCTCAGCTGCTGCCACTCCATGTTCTGCCGCGCCTGATCCACCGACGTTAATGTGGCGCGAAAGCCAGAACGGTTCCCATGGAAGTGAAAAACCAAAGATTTCTGCGAAGAAAATCCCGAAAAATATGCTGCTGATACTACAGTTACGTAATATTGCAATTAACTGCATCCCTGCTTCGCTGCCCCTGACAAGGGAACGAAGACCTAAGGACATAACCAGGAGAACAGTACCATATCCAACATCTCCCAGAATAAGTCCGAACATTATCGGAAATACTATGGCCATCAGCAATGACGGGTCCAGTTCTGTATATCTGGGACGTGAATAAAGGTCCATGAACAACTCGGTCGGGTGTGCAAAATCCGGGTTGTGATATTCAACCGGAGGCATCTCATTGTAGTCCTCAACTTCAAGTTCAGAGACATACACTTTGCCTGCACATACCTTGTCCATGTTTTCAAATACTTTTGAAACCTTGCTTGATGGAACCCAGCCGGTTACGGAGAATGCATGTTCAGAAGTAGCAAACCGTAAAGGTGCCTCTGCCTGCTCTACATCTCCTGTCAGGAATTCTTCCGAAGACATCAGGAAAAATTCATGCCGGTTTTTAATTGTCTCCATCTGTGCAGAAATTTCTGCAATCTCCTTTTTCAGTTCCTCGATCCTCTGTCCATATTCCTGAATGATCTGGGAAGCAGATCCTGATTCCTGGGGTATCTGGATCTTCTGAAACTGGAATTCAAGTAGTTCCTTCTCTGCTGTTGAAACATCTGAGTTTTTTACTGCCAGGATTGTTAAATTGCTGGTTTTTGAAGAGCTCTCCCATTTTTCATGGGGAACTGACAGATTAACCGGCTCTTTTGCATACCCGGCGATGAAACTGATGGTATCAAAGCCCTGCAGTAGTTCCAGTGGCGCAGGCGCATCAGTAAAGGGACGTAATGAATCAATTTTCTGTTCATATTCCTTGGTTGCTGACTCCAGCCTGTTTCTGTTTGAAAGGAGTTTTTCAACCTCTTCGGCAATGGCAGGAAGATCCTGCTCAATCCGTCGTTTAAGTTCAAGAATTGATGAACGTTCTGATTCATTTATATCATCTTTACTGATACCAAATGCACTGGCAATTGATCGTATCTTCACAAGTGCCGCGGATGTAACATCGGCCCCGGCAAGTGGCATACCAATCCTGAACCCTTCCCATTCGTCATCTCCCTTCTCGATGTAATCATCGATATGAAAGATGTTCATCCGGTAAAGTTCAGTTATGACTGGCTCGAGTTGCTGCTTGGATGCGACGATGAGCAGTCTGCTCATTGACTCAGGATGAAACATGGAGCTGCTCCCGGAACCGTGAAACGAGCAGGTCAACCGCTTTTGGCAGATTTTGCCGCCCCTTATTTTCCAGAGCCATTGCTTCAGCCTTTCCGTCACTGACAATCCGCTGATAACGGTTATCAGCTTCTTTCCGTGCATCTGCAATCCGCTGTTTTTTGAACTCTTCAGCATCTTCACGGGCCTGCTGGATCATGTTGTCTGCCTCGAGTTCGGCACTGGTTGTAATTGTTTTGCGCTTTTCCTGTGCCTCTGAAATCATTTTTTTGTAGTCTTCTTCTGCAAGTCTGATATCCTTCAAGACCTCAATTTTCATCCAACCCTCCTCTCATTGATGGTACATTACTAAAGTGGACAGTCATGAGTATATTTGTTATTGTTTTAACTCCGGAAGTGAATCAGGAATCATCTGAGCTTGATCCCACAGCAGACAGAAAGAGCGGGGGCAAGGCGGGTCCAACAAAAATTAATAGGGTTCCATGATGAGATAATGTGTAGGAACTAAACAGAGGGATTGAATATGGAATTATCATCAGAGGTCTCTTCAATTATTACACATATTAAAAATGGAAGGTTTGATGCCAGAATTTCTCCCTCTGCCCTTACTGACGGAACCGGAGATCTTGCATCCCTGATTAATGAAATACTGGACCTCTGCCAGCATGAAATTGTCAGGGTTACTAAGGAACATGATACTAAGGTCAGCGAATGTGAAGAGTCATTAACCGGTTTAACAGAATCAGTAAACGAGATCGTCAGCGCGATAAGCCGGGCTGGTAATGGAGATATCACGAAAAAGGTCCGGTTTGCACATGAAAGCAAAGATCCTGCACTGAAAAAACTTTTTCATGACATGCAGGAGTCACACGATAAGTTAATAAGCGCACTACAAAATCTGCATGGAAGTGTCTCTGATGCAGCAAAAAGCATAGCGGATGGGAAGCTTGATACTAATATTGATTTGGCCCGGCACGCCGGAGTATATAAGGAGATCGCATCAGATCTCAATATTCTGATCGGATCATTTACCTGCCCGGTAAATGAGACCATTCGTGTTTTATCTGGATATGCATCTTATGATTTTTCTACAAAGTTTGAAGAATCAGTTCAATGCAGGGGTGAATGGGGAGAGTTGAAGAATTCTTTAAATGCTATTGGTAACCAGGTTCATGACGCTCTCCGGATCATTAATGACCAGGTTGCTGACCTGTCCGAAAATGTTGATCAGGCAAATGCCAGCGTACAGAAAGTTGCCAGCAGTTCCCAGCAGGTTGCGAGGAACTCGAATGCTGTATCTGAAAATACCGAGCAGAGTGATGCCGGTGTAAGACAGGTCCTTCGTGCAATGGAAGATCTGTCAGTGACGGTCGGAGACGTATCCCAAAAGGCCGAGTCTGTTTCGCGTCTTGCTCATGAAGGAACGGAGATGGCAAGGGAAGGATCGGACTTTGCAAAAAAAGCTGAGCAGGGGATGGACCTTATCATCTCCAGCGCTGAAGAAGCTGACCATCTTATCGGGGACATACAGGGCGAGATGAAAAAGATAAATGAGATTGTCCGTTTGATAACTGATATTGCAAACCAGACCAATCTTCTGGCGCTTAATGCTGCAATTGAAGCTGCCCGTGCTGGTGAGATGGGTAGAGGTTTTGCCGTGGTTGCCTCAGAAGTCAAAGCCCTTGCCCTCGAGTCCCGCCAGTCCGCAGAGAAGATAACCGATATGATAAATAATCTTCAGAAGCAGTCCCGGAAGGCAGCTGATGCAGTAAATGGCGCCACCCTGGCGGTTCGTGATGGTAACATCCTCTTATCTGACACACTCGCGGTTTTTGGCCGGCTGGCTGGTTCTGTGGAAGAGATATCTATGAACATTGAACAGGTTGCAAGTATGAATGAAGAGCAGGCTGCTGCTGTCGAAGAGATAACAAGCAGTATGCATGAAGTGTCTGCAATGCTGAAAGATACTGCTAATGAAGCTGCTGACTCTGCCAGGGCAACGAGTGAAACTTCTACTTTTATTTCACAGCTTGAGACAATTGTGGATCAGGTTGCCGATATTGCAGACCAGATTTCAGGATCAATGAATAGATTCACGTTCTGATTCATCGCGCAGAAAAACCTTTGGTGGCCCGGGTATTTCTTTTTTCCCTGGTCAAGATCCGGCATAAAAATTTTCCAGGAGATAGGAACCTTTTATTACTTTTCTTATACACCTATAATTAACTGGATCATTCCATGGGCTTGTGGGGGGCTGTATGGATTTAGCTGAATCTATTTTAAATGAACTGGTGACACTTCAAAGGAAAAATGAAGAATTATTAAGAATAGTCAGCCGGCTTGAGCACGAATCTGACGTAATTATCAGGCAGTTTGAAGATAAAATTCTTGAATTAAATAAAGATCTGAAAAAGGCACTGGATCAATCTGTAAAATCCGAAAAAAGGTACGAGCTACTCAGTCGGGAGAAAGAAAGAGAGAAAGAATCCTTTGAAAAAGATAAAAAAGAACTTGAAGAAGATTATTCCGGCAAAATCCAGGATTTGAAGACCACAATTAATCAGAATACAGATTTAATACGGGAAAAAGATGCTCAAATACAAACGCTCACAGGCCAGGTAGAGGATCTGAAGAGCTATGCGTCTCTTAAGGCAGAAGAGTACTCATCAGAAATAAAAAACCTGGTAAGCCTGCATGAATCTGAAATAACTAAATATAAAATAAAAATTGATGACCTCCACCTGGAGTACCAGGAGACTGTCTCAAGGATTAAAGAGGATGTTGCCAGGAAAGAGCAGGAACTCCGGGCCCTCGCCGGTGACCTTAAAAACAGGATTTCAAATGAGAAAAAAGTGCAGGAAGAAAGGGGGAGGGAAAAGGCAGAATATGATGCCAGGATAGCTGAATTCCAGGTCCTCCTTGACAAGACAAAGGAGGACTATTTAAAACTTCAATCCAGGTCTAATGAAGAAGCACAAGAATATAAAGAAAAGATTCAGGATCTTGTAACTGAACTGGAAGGCCTCGAAAAAGAAAAAAGTGTAAAGGAATCTGAATTAATACAAAAACTTGAGCACTTTGAAGCCGAGATTCGGAGTTTACAGGAACGATCAGCCATTGATCAAAAGTCAATCGGGGACCTGACAGATGAAAATAATAATCTGGTTAAATTAACCGAAGAGCTTCATGCAGATATTTCAAGTAAAGACGAGCAGATGCATGAACTTCATGAGACGATCTCCACACTTAAATCAGAGATAAAAGAAAATTGTTCCAGGTTTGAATCTGAGCTCACTCTGAAAGATGATGAGTTGACAGGTAAAGAGGCACTCATATCAGAACTGAATAATAATCTGAAGATTCTGGAAGAGAAGATCCTGACAGATGAAGCAGCACATAATAAAGAGGTTTTGTCATTTACTGAAAAGATCGAGGAACTTAATAATCAGCTTGATGCCAGGAAACAATCATACAGTGAAGAGATTTCCAGGCTGTCCGTGCGGATGGAAGAAGTATCACAAGAGCTTGAAGACTTGATTCACGTAAAAACAGAACGTGAACATGAGTTCAGGAATGAGATAACCGGTCTTCATGAAGAACTTATCAGGAGAAAAAAAGAGTGGAAAACAAAGCTTGAGTCTGTTGCCCAGGAGATTGCTGAAAAAGATCGACACATCACGCTTATCAGTGGAAATAATGAGGCACTTCGCACGGAGATGGAACGTGTCAGAACCCGTCTTCTCATGCTTGAAAAAACCATTCGTGAAGATAAAGAAGAACCGGTCCATGCTTTATACCGTCAGATACAAAATCTTTCCGGAAAACTTGCAGAAAAAGAGTCTGAAAAGGCAGTATTAGCTTCAAGAATAATCCGCCTGGATACCGAAAATACTCGCCTTGCCCAGCTTCTGGCAGATTCTGGTTCTTCTCCTGACTCACAAAAAGGAAGAGAAGAGGTAATCAGTGCAGGAGTAAAAACACCATCTCCCGCATTAATCCGATCCGAAATCTTCACGTACCTCGCAAATCTTGATGATCCTTTGCATGCCATGGAGGCTGCTGCATCAATTCTCAGATTAGGCCCGCAGGTTACCGACATTCTCATACCTTTGTTATATGAAGGATCACAAAATCGCAGGGCCTGGATTGCTGCATTATTGTATGAACTAAATGATCCCCGCACAACCAAACCACTGTCTGATCTTCTTGAAACAACTGAGATCGGTCTGAGAGAGTTGATATGGGACACCAGGCTTCGATTCAGGGAATGGAAGCGTGCAGGAGTATCATCATTAACAGCCCAATAAGAAAGGTTACTGGATTAGAACATGAAGTTAAAGGCGATTAATGCACCGATAATAAGTACAGAACTGTGCTTTACACCTGCTTTTATCGAGGACTCTCCCATTAATCCTGCCATCAGCCCTGAACACAATCCCTGGATAAGACATATGTGGTAAAGCAGCCGATCCATCGTGATTAAGGATGTGGATCCCAGGTTTGCGAGTGGTCCGGCCATTGCAAGACCTTCTTTACTCTGTTCTGCCAGAACTGTAAGAAACTGGGTAGTGATTACTCCAATAACAAAGATAAAGACGAAGAATGAAAGGTAAACGATTGCAGTATATATAAACATCTCTGAAAACCTGTCACGTCTCAGGTTTTCTGACATTCGCGCGTCATTTGCCGCAATCCGAAGAAGAGAAGAGATTGAGCTGCTCATGGTTGAAGCGCGGGTAATAAGAGTGACAGTTCTTGCGATCAGCGGAGTTCTGACCCGGCGTTCAAACCGTATCAGGGCATCTGAAAAATTGGCTCCCCATTCTATGTCCCTGTGAATCCTGCTGATCTCATAACCCAGAATTCCAAGGTTAGCCCTTGCAATCACGGCAATCGATTGTGTAAGGGTAATTCCTACCTCGTTTATCCCTGCCATCCGATCAAGAAAATCAGGGATCATTGATTCAAGCGATCGAATTTTCTGGTTCCACCGGGTATAAAATATTGCAAAAGGAATGAAAGTTATCAGGAGCGCAATCATCAGTTGATCGTCAACATAATTGATATTGTCTTCAAGTGTCCCAACAGGTATCGTAAGAAAGATGTAAATGACATAGGCCAGGGCTACAGGCACACTTAAGTAAAATGATAGCTCCGGGTTCTGAATAAATCCCTGGACAGGGTTTGCAAGCCATCTCTTTAAAGGCTTGATCTTTTCAAACCTTGCAAGAGCAGTGAATAGATGCTCTTCGTCTCTGTCATCTTTAATCCTTACATCTGAATACTGGTTTAACCACTTAGCAGATACGTACCTGACAACATTCTCATCTTTAATTGAGATAGTGTCGATCATCAGGATAAAGATTGCAGCACCAATAGGCAGGACAGCATAACCTATAAGTGACAGCTCCAGGATGGCTGATGATCCCATCATTCCCATAACAACAAGGATTACAATAAGAAATAACGGCCCAGCGATAAATATCGTAACATATATCTCGGCAACAAGGCCAAGGAACTGAAGAAACTGTTTTTGCTCAAATTTTGCTTCTTCCTGAAGAATGTAGACCCGATCCTGCAAAAACTGTGCCAGGTTTCCTCCGCTCTCCACGGTTGATACAAGATCCTGCAAAAAATCCCTGAGTTTTCTGCTTGGAGTAGTCTCACTCAGATGTTTTAGTGCATTAATAATATCGTATCCAAAAAAATCCGCATCCCTTACCGCCAGCCTGAATTCCAGGGAAACCTCTCCGTAAATAGCTGCCATTTCTGAGAAGGATCGTAAGATAGTGATGATCTCTGCTCCTCCTTTTCTCATGGCGTACATGTAAGAGACTGCATTTGGAAGCCCGATTGTAATCTTTGTCTCCCTTGATTTTTTTGCAATGGAAGGGTAGAGTGTAAATCCCCAAAACCCGATAAGACTTCCAACAAGAAACAGGATTATTCCAAGCAGGACCTGGACAAAAATGACAATCGGCAGTCCTCCAGTGCCCGGATCATAGGAGATATTTAAGACATTATATAACTCGGGCTTTAACCCAAAGTCAAGGGAGAATAATGCAAAACCAACAATAATTCCAATTAATCCAAATAAGATCCCGGTCCCTATACCTCCGAGGATGGCACGGTTCAGGTACTGTTCCAGGGTAAGACCTGATCTTATCCCGACTAAGTCAATGTGCAGGTCGTGGTATTTCTCCGGGTTTTTGTATACCAGCCAGTTTATTATCCATACAGGAATCATGCTACCAGTTCTGCAAGATCATCGAGATTTTCGATAACATTGTTCTTATCTATATAATAAGCCTGGATAACCTTGGTGAAGTTGACATAATCCCTGATATTTTGTTCTTTTACAGACTGCAGAACCTGTTTTCTCCTGTCCATCTCTTCAACCAGCATCTCGGGCCCCCAGCCGTGAAATGCTGCAATGTCACCTAGTACCTGTGATCTTCCGGTATAGCTGAAATCGTCGGCAACTGGATCATATTCAAAAACGGTATTAACCATGATATTTCCAGTTGCAGGGTCTATGCCTGCAATCTCCACTATCTCATCACACCGGCGGACCCTGTCAGGCCCTATCTGTATCTGTTTTTGAATACTCATGATATTGAGTGCCTGAAGCATGTTACGTGGCACGTTCAGGGGCTCATTCTCAAGACGGTGAATTGCCGCATCAACACTTCCTGCGTGCATGGTAGAGAAGGTGGTATGCCCTGTATTCATTGCCTGGAATAATGTCTGGGCTTCATGACCTCTGACCTCTCCAACAAGGATGTATTCAGGCCGCTGCCGCATTGCCGCTTTTAACAGCATGAACATGTCAACATGCGCCCCGCCACCTTCAGCTACTACCTCCCTTGTAACACTTGCAATCCAGTTCTCGTGAAACAAGGTAACCTCCCTGGTATCTTCGATTGAAATTACTTTTGCCAACGGGGGAATAAATAGTGATACAGCATTTAATGATGTCGTTTTTCCTGAAGCAGTCCCGCCAATGAACACAAGGCTCATATTGTTCTCGATCGCCAGCCAGAAGTAAACAAGCATATCTATGTTGAACGTGTGCAGATCCATCAGGTCTACTGGTGTAAATGGGGTTTCCCGGAATTTTCTGATTGTAAATGATGTGCCACGGGAAGTAACTTCAGTTCCGAATGTCAGTTGCAGCCGTGATCCGTCCGGCATCGTAGCATCGATGATCGGATTTGCTGAAGAGATATGTTTTCCAGACCGCTGGGCAAGCGTGATTGCAAGAGAGATTAATGAGTTGGTATCAAAAGAGATATTTGTCTTAATGTTCTGTTCTTTTCTGTGGAAAAGAAAGATGGGAACATCATCTCCGTCACAGGAAATATCTTCAATCAGGGGATCGATCATCAGGGCATCTATACGTCCCCATCCCAGGTAATTTCGAATAAGGTAATATTCAATCTTAAAAAGTGAGCTTTTTTCCAGTTGCAATCCATAATAGTCAATAAGATAAGTTACTTTTGAAATTAGCAGTTTCTCTCTCTCTATTCCCAGTTCCTCGTCGGTCAGAATGAGCACATCCCGGAGATCTTCGTGAATGCGTTCAAGAAGTTCATATTCAAATGGTGTAAGTTCAGGTTCAAATAGCAGATATTCTCTCAGCTTGGATTTGACATTATGGGCGATGACAACCTTTGCAAGCCCTGATTTTACCCAGTATTCCTGTTTTGACTCATATGGGTATTCAAGCCTGATGTCAAGAAGGCTTCCGTGTTCCTCAAAGTTGTACTCTTCAATTCCCCTCTTATGGGTAAGACTTAATTTTTTCAGAAGATTTCGTTTATAACCTGGCTCTGCACTTTCTTTCTCGGTTTTGAATGTTCCTTCAAGGTCTTTTTCAACGGCGGTGATTTCTTCTTCCCTGCCGATCAAAGGTAGTTTTATCCTTGTTATTGCTGTTTTTTTCCCGCTATCCTTTTCGGATTCATTTTTTTCAAGACTGACATGGGGGACTTTTATTGAACCTGGCTCTTTTTTACCCGGCTTTTTGATAATTTTTTTAACTTTATCTGAGCTTTGCAGGCCTGCCGCGGAGGAACTTTTTTTGCCGATGCTTATACTTGGCACTTTAATTTTTATTGCCCGTCGCTTTTTCTTCTTATTTTCTTTAATATTTTCTATATCTGAATCCCCCAATTATATCCCCCCGGTTTTTATCTGCCATTGGCTCCCCCCGGCACCAGCTAAATTATCATATGATATCAAAACATAAAAAAGATACAATGCATGATAATGGGGTAAGGTTCAACCTTTTCAATAACATTATTATGTGGCAGACTTTATTCCATCAGGGGTACATTCCTCTATCCAATTCAAAGTCTTAATTTGTTATTGCTGATGAAATACATTAACCGGATCTTCGAATAATGACAAATCCAAGTATTGAACAACATATGCCGACCGGATTAACAACTCTTGATCCGGTTTTTGACGGAGGTATTCCTCCTGGTTCTGTAGTGCTTTTAAAAGGGGACATCGGTTCAGGCAAGGTTGAATTTGCATACACCTCGATGATTCAACTTTCCCATCTTATGAACCGTGAGCCTAAGGATGAGAAGACGCTCATCCCTAAAGAGATTAGATATATCACAGTAACCAAGAGAAAAGAATCGATCCTTAATGAAATATCGATGTCATTTCACAAAGACCTCTTATCGCGGATAGATAACATTCACTTTGGAGATTTATCTGACATCTATTTTGATGCAAGTCTTGTTCCGATCTCCTGGTACTCCGAGTATGATGACATTATTGAACGGATGACTGCGCGCCGGAAAATTCGCGACAACCTTCTGACGACCCTTTCATTCACGCTTAATGAAGTTCCTGAGAAAAGTCTCGTTATCATCGACTCACTGACCGAGATCGCAACCCAGTATATTGCAGCAGGTAAATGGCCGGATCTCTCTGCATATCTGAGAGGTATGCAGCGTGTTGCCAAGAAATGGAACACTTCATTTTACCTGATTCTGACAAAGGGGATTCTCAACCAGTACCAGGAGATAGAGGTTGCTGATGCCATGGATGCCGTTATTCACTTCAAGTGGGAAGAGTCATCCAGTGCAAAAAGGCAGCGTGTTCTTTATATTGAAAAGTTCAGGGGCGTTATGATCCATCTTGAAGATCGCGACCTTGTCAAATTTGCTGTAAAGATTACTCCGGAGCGGGGGTTTGAAGTGAGCAATATCAGGGTGGTAATATGAGAATTCCACTAATGAGCATCCCAAGGTTTGGGTTTGGAATTAAAGGGCTTGATGAAATGCTCTCCGGAGGCCTGATAGAAGGGACGGTCTCTTCAATCATCGGAGCATATGGTACAGGAAAAACCAACTTTGCACAATATTATGTCTGGCAGGGTCTTATCCAGGGTCAGAGTGCATTATATATAACTCTTGAAGAGAGAACCTCAAGAATTCTTGGTTACATGGAAAATAAAGGTTGGGACGTCTCTCAATACCTGGATTCAACCTTCACCATCGTAAATCTTGATCCGTCTGACTTCAATCTTGCGATTAACAGTGTCAAAAATGAGCTTCCTACACTTATCAAAAAGACCAATGCACACAGGGTCGTGATTGATCCCGTTTCCCTGTTTGAAGACCTGTTCAATGATGATGCGACACGCCGGCGCGAGATGATGCGTTTCCTGGAAAGTCTTCGTGACCTGAACTGTACATCCCTTTTAATCAGCGAGGCTGATAAAACCAATATATTTGCAAGTAAATATAACCTGATCGAATACCTGAGTGATACGGTTATTCTTTTAAAGTACGCCCGCGGAGGGGATGCATCTGATGTGCATCTTGCAATTGAGGTTGTAAAGATGCGTATGTCACAGCATTCAAGAGAAGTAAAACCTTTTGAAATCCATCAGGATTCTGTTACTGTTTACACCGAGGCAACCGTGTTTTAGATCTATGCGTGTCTGCTGGAGAAAAATTCGAGGCCAGAGGAACAGCATGGCCTGCCTGTATGCTGCCTGTGAGCGTGCAGGATATAATCTTGATTTTGTAAATGGCCCTGAGAATGATATAACCCTTTATAGTCTGAATTCAATCACGGGTCCGTCTTTATTCCAGGAGATAAGATCAGCAGATGTTATTACCATAGTAGGCGGTCCTCATGCCTGTGCAAGATGGGACGAGCTTACATCCATTGCAGACTATGTGGTTGTTGGAGAAGGGGAGTTTACACTGCCCAGGTTACTGCGATGTATTGAAGATGATCTTCCATTGCCTCCAGGTGTTGCAACGAGCACATCCTTTCAGGCAGCGGATCATTCAGTCTTGCTTGATGGAAATCCCAGCTTTAGTGAACATAAAGGTTACATTGAAATTTCAAGGGGCTGTCCTTTTGGCTGTACATATTGTCAGACTCCCCGGATTTTTGGAAATAAAATTAGGCACCGGAGCATTGATTCAATTGTAAAACTTGCACAATCATTCCATGACATCAGGTTCTTAAGCCCGAATGCCCTTGCCTACGGTACGGATGGCATCCATCCTGAAATCAGGCATATGCAGGCATTACTTCGTGAGCTGGCAAAAATGCCAGACAAGGATATCTTTCTTGGAACTTTTCCCGGAGAAATAAGACCTGAATTTGTATCAGAAGAGGCTGTCGATCTCATCGCCAGGTATTGTTCCAATACAAAGGTGCACATAGGGGCACAGTCTGGTGCGGATAGCACACTTAAAAAGATACGAAGGGGACACACTTTATCTGATGTCTGGAATGCAGTTGATCATTGCGTTGATGCTGGTTTTATCCCGGTTATCGACATTATTGTCGGATTTCCTGATGAAACAGATGATGAGCTTTTAAAGACCGTTTCATTCTGCCGTGAAGTGTCTGGGATCGGGTATGTGCATGCTCATCGCTTTTTTTCCCTTCCTGGAACCCCTTTGGAGGGCCGTGGATCCCG
>Ga0255345_1003053_pt1 | contig 20119 bp, 18 predicted proteins | sample wastewater_treat_6_FD_192415 | JGI IMG/M metagenome (GOLD analysis project Ga0255345, IMG submission 192415) | Wastewater microbial communities from Lulu Island WWTP, Vancouver, Canada - plant20 | ecosystem: Engineered > WWTP > Wastewater > Unclassified | place: Canada: Vancouver, British... | reverse complement strand
GGGCCGAAAGTCACCAAGGAAGATGTGGACACCTTTTTGCAAGCAAAAGGAACGATTAAACCCCGGGTTAAAGTTCCAGCCACACCAGCTGCTCGTCGCCTTGCTGGAGAGCACAATATTCAACTTAATTCATTAGTGGGAACAGGACCGCGGAACAGAGTTCAGGCTGAGGATGTGATTAAAGTAATTGAACAAAGCAGTTCGATTTTTGACAGTAAAACGTTGGCGACTACATTGGCTCCGCTTGAATTTACCACAATGCGAAAGCGCATTGCAGACCGTTTGACAGCCAGTTATCAAACATCTCCGCATATTTACTTGTCTATTGAAGTTGATATGGCAAAGGTTGAAGGACTTCGAAAACAATTGAACTTGAAGACTTATGAAAGTGGCCTTCCAAACATCTCGTTAACCGCATTATTGGTGAAAATAATTGCAAATTGTTTGGAAAGACATCCGCGTTTGAATGCTTATTTGGAAAGCGAAAAAATCAATTTTTGGGAAGAAATTAATATCGGTGTGGCAACTGCGCTGGACGATGGGTTGATTGTGCCGGTGATTCACAATGCAAATCGCCTTTCAGTTTTTGAAATAAACAAAGAACTCAGACTTCTTGCACAAAAAGCGCGTGATGGAGAACTGACGCTTGAACAAATTCGGGGAGGCACTTTCACAATTTCTAATTTAGGTATGTATGGAATTAGTTCTTTTACTTCAATTTTAAATCCACCCCAATCTGCAATTTTGTCTATTGGAGCAATTGTTCGAAGACCGGTTGTAATTGATGAAGAAGATTCAATTAATGTCAGGCCGATGATGAATATTACACTTGGTGCAGATCACCGTGTTTTGGATGGTGTCGTAGCTGCGCAATTCCTGGTTGATCTTACAGACATGCTGGAATATCCTGAAAAAGTAAGCATTTACTAATCAAAACCAGCTGCATTCTAAAGGTATATAAACATACGAAAAATGAAATAAATACAGTCACTTCCAAACCGTTTATAAATTTGATGCTTCGAACGGGATAATTGGTGACTGTATTTATTAATTAAACAAAAAAATAACGCAGAATAAAAACCTTGGTTTCGATTCTGCGTTAATACTTTAAATTATTTATGAACTTATTTTGCAAATGTGAACGATAGATTCTTCTAAGTATTTCAAACGCTATTTTTTACAACTCATCAATTTGAACAGGTGGCAACAAACGATATGGTTTGTGGTTAGGCCACGTTTGTACAACCCGAAAAGCCTCAGCATATTTACAACCACACTGGAACCCGCGCATTTTATCTACAGCTTCGATAAATGAGAACATGTCTGCAACCCCAAATTGCTTTTCAATAAAATCGCCATATTGACTTTCGTGTTGTCGGAAAGCCTCAATTTTTTGTTCGTATTCATCAGTAATATCGACATAATGATCCGGCGGTAAGGCGCGATAAAAGCCGAAGGGTTCAAAATAGAACACAGTGGGTATATGGTCAATGGGTTCATACTCTGTACCAGGGATATTTGCAGTACTGGCCCAGATTGACGCACGATAGGCTAACTCGCCAACATTCGAATGGTCGTGAACGTAATCATCACGATCATGGGTAATGATTATATCAGGATTTGTACGGCGAATTAAATCTACATAGGTTTTCCAGGTTGGATTATCAAGCCATATTTCCGCATCTTTGTATCCAAGCATAATTAATTCAGCCCCAATGACATCCGCTCCACGTTGCGCTTCTTTTGCACGGATGGCTTCAATTTCCGGCCCAGTATGCAGCTTAGATCCCACATTTCCGGTGGCAGCAATAGCAATATAAACTTTGTGACCTTCTTTCACATAGCGGATCAGGGTACCACCGCAAAGAACTTCAACATCATCCGGATGTGCTGTGGCACATAAAACGGTTAATTTTTTATCCATGTTATTAACTCCAATCCATTAATCAATAATCATCAATAAAATCTTATATCACTGTCGGATCAGACTCTAAAGCGATTGTAAATTTTATTGTTCACTTGTGCTAATGCGTGATAAATGTCTTTATAAATTTCAAAAGTCTCTGCATAGAAAGCAGTTAGCTTGGTATCTGGCTCATAAGTTTTCCCTGGTTTTTTTATCTTGTTTACGGCTTCGTCAAGATTTTTATAAATTCCAGAGCCAACCCCAGCTAACATAGCTGCACCAAGGGCTGTTGCCTCTTCGATTTCGTAAGTTACCACCGGACGACATATCACATCAGCTTTGTTTTGCATCCAGAATTCATTACGAGTGGTTCCGCCAATTACTGTAATTTCTTCAGCCCTTTGCCCGGCACCTTTTTCAAGGGCAATGAGCATGTCGAAGAAAGCGTAATCTAAACCTTCAATAACTGCACGTATCAGATCCTCTTGTCTAGTGGTGTCGTTTAAACCTAAAAATGCACCCAGCGATTTAGGATCAAGGTTAGGGCAGGTTGTGCCATTAAAATGTGGTAGGAAGAAAATTCCGTTTGCTCCTGGGGTGGATTTGCGAGCATCATCCATCAAAAGAGTCCAGATATTCCCTTCACCCTTATTTGAACGTTGTATGGCTTCAAACCCCAATTGATCTTTATACCATTCCAACATGCTTGCAGCCGTTCCACCAGCCCAGATGCAATATAAGTCTGGAGCAGAATGTGCTTCAATAGTCAACCCTAATTTACGAATTTCTGAAGTCCATTGTGGGTTTGTGGTTGGTGTAACGACCAGTTCCCAGGTGCCCGTCACATCCAAGAATTTGCCCTCAGAGATGACCCCAGCAGCTAAGGCGCCAACAAGGTAATCGTGACCTCCCTGGAAAATCGGTGTTCCAGGAGCTAAACCCGTCTTTTCGGCTGCTTCTGCAGTGACTTCGCCAATAAACGATCCACTCACTTGAGGTACAGGGAGAAGGTCTCTGTCGATGCCGGCATACGCTAATAACTCATCCGACCAGTCTAATTTGCGCTGGTCAAATAATAATGTTGGCGATGCGTCGGTGTAATCGGTTGAGAATTTTCCCGTTAATTTGTAGTTCACAAAATCTTCAACAATCAACCACTTATCAACTTTTTTGGCTATCTCTGGTTCATTTTCTTCCAACCACATAAAACGTAAAACAGTGCTCCAGATAAAGGGTTGCCAACCAGAAATTTCAAAGGTGCGTTCCAAACCAATTTCAGCCAACCATCTTTCAAATTGTGGCGTTGTGCGAGTGCACAACCAGTTAATGAACGGATAAACGGGCTCACCATGTTTGTTGAGTGGCACGGCGTCCGCCCCCAAACCAGTAACAGCCGCTCCTTTTATTGAAGCAGGTTGATCAATCTGGCTAACAGCTGCACGAATTGCTGAAGATATGCCGTTCCAAATATGATCTGGCTCATAAACCTGCCAATTTGGATGTTCCGGGTCATTGGCAATACTTTCTGTTGGATGACTGCCCTGGGATACAACGTTTCCATGCAGATCGTAAACCAGTGCTTTCATGCTCGTAGAACCGATGTCAATGCCGAGTAAATATTCCATTTCTTTCCCTTTCAATCATTTAAAAAGCAGAAAATTAATACGGAAATGAGTATCTCCGAACTGCTATTTGTTTTAATGATCCAAGTTCGCAGCAGAAAAACAATCTGCGTTTTGTTCAGCCTTTAACTTGATTTAACAAGAAAGCTTATTTACTTACCTGCAGTAAAAACATCCAGGATGTCAATTTCTTCTTTAGAAAGTCGTAAATCTACTGCTGGGAAGATTCCGTCGACCTGACTTGGCCGCCTAAAACCAACTATGGCAGCGGTAACTGCGGGATTTCTAAGCGTCCATGCTGTGGCAATAACACCAGGTTCAACGTTGTGTTGTTTACCAATTTCAATAAGAGCATCAACCAGTTTTAAGTTTTTTTCGAGCTGAGGTGATTTAAATTCAGGATCATTCTGTCGCCAATCATCAGCAGGCATATTACTAATTCGCTCGGGAGTCATTTTTCCCGTTAACAAACCAGAATACATCGGTGAATAAACAATCACTCCAATATTATTATCCAGGCAAAACGGAAGAATTTCATTTTGTACTTGTGGGCGGACCAATGAATAAGGCGGTTGCAAAGAGCTAACAGGCGCTATTGCATTTGCTCGTTTCATTTGTTCGATCGAGAAATTTGAAACGCCGATCCAGCGGACCTTCCCTTCTTTTTGTAATTCAGCCAGAGCTGCCCAGCCTTCTTCAATGTCTTCATCAGGGCGAGGCCAATGAATTTGATATAAGTCAATGGCTTCAACATTAAGCCTTTTAAGGCTCCCCTCACATTCCTTACGCAATGAATCCCTGTTGAGTGAATCGTGAATTACGCCATGTTCATCCCAAGGTAAACCACATTTTGTAAAAATAAAAGGCGGATTCGACATCCCAGCGATAGCCTTACCTGTTACTATTTCCGAATGTCCCAGGCCATAACCAGCGGCTGTATCGATCCAGTTTATTCCGAGATCCATGGCATGGTGGATAGCTTCAATTGATTCGTTGTCATCTTGGGGCCCCCACGCGTAGACCCAACCACCGCCACCAAGTGCCCATGATCCAAAACCTACGGGCGTAATATTCATATCGGTATTCCCCAACCGCCGGGTTTGTAAATGTGTTTGTGCTTTCATTTCATCAATCTCCTTTTTTAAAATAATTTTCAATGTTACCAAAAAACGTTATGAGGGATTTACCCCGGATATTTAAAATATTTAATAAAAAATTCTTAAGGTTTAAAAGAAACCGAATAATTTCATTAACTCACAATTTTTAATTAATCCTTTTCCCTAATAATGTGAAAATGCAGAAATCGATTATTTAGGGCTGGGAATGACTTATAAGCCCAGCCCTAAAATTTTGTTTGTTACAGCCTGAGATTAATCGATTTTACCGTCAATATAATCTTGCAGGGTCTTGCCAGGATAATAATGTTCAAAGAGTTCTACAACATTATCCTTTGTAATTGATTTGTTCTCATAGAACATAACCCCAGGAATGGGTGCGCCATTCAGCAAGTTGACCATCTGAGTCATGGTCCACCATGCAGGTGCAATCGAAGAGTAGGCCGCGGTGCCAACGATATCACCATCATAAATACCCTTCAAAATAGGCTTGTCCTGATCAATTGAAGAGAGCGGGAGGTCATCACGATTGTTGGCAAGCTTTGCATTTAACATACCAATGGTTGCTGAGGAGTATAAGCCCCAGGCACCAATCATATCTGGATATGCTTTTAATGCACCATCAAAAGCGGTGTAGTGTTCCTCTGGTGAAATACCAGTTAACTCAACAATTTTTATGTTTGGATAATCTGCAAAGGTATCGATGAAGCCCTTGGCACGTGTGGCTGCGTTTGGATGGACGAAGGGGAGGGTTTGGTAAACAATTACACCATCCATATCACTGCCTGAGGCAAGCAGAGCTTCTTCCAACAGTTTACCGGCAATTGCTCCCTGATAAACTGTATCTGAAATAACGAGGGCATCAACGTTGCCAGCAAGGGGTGCATTCAATGTTATTACAGGAATGCCGGCTTTTTCAAGGGCGTCCAAAGATGTTTTAACACCGGTAAAGTCACATGGGGCAAGAATGACGCCATCAACACCCTGCAAAATCCATTGCTCAATTGCCTGGTTTTGAGCGGATTGGTCGTAGTTGGCATCATTGACCAGTAACTCAACACCGGCATCAACCGCAGCAGATTTCATGGTTTCGAGGATCATGGATCCAACCTCATCTACGGTGTAATAGACTGAAAAACCAATTGTATACTTTTCTTTTGCTTTTGGCATTTTGGTGGTCATATTGTCGGGCACATTAACAGCCCCCGGTTTGCGGATTGTCACATCTGCTTCTACGTCCACATCAGCATACCAGCCGTTTAGATCGAATACGACGCTCTGATCACCAACTGGCACAAAATCGGCCTGATTGGGGTTTTCGATCACTTCGGGCTCTTCAGCAGCAGCTGGTTCATCAACTGCTGGTGCAGTTGTTTCAGGTGCTGTAGGTGAGGCACATGCGGAAAGGACAAAAGTCAGCACAAGAAACAGGGAAAGAAATACGGTCAATTTTCTCATTTTAATTCTCCTATAAAATTTAAACGTGGTTTTCTGAAAGTTAAGTAATTTATTTTGTGATCTGTAAATAAATCTCCTTTCTCTAGCAACAACAACCAATGGGTGTCGAAATTGTTGAATAATGGTTTTCTCTTACTTGTTCTCCAAAGCATTATTCATAAGCACAGCAAAAATAATCACCAAGCCTTTCACAAAAATTTGCTCGTGATACTGCGCTCCTAAAAGTGATAGGCCATTATTGAGAGCTGCCATAATCAAACAACCGCCGAGCGTTCCCCAAATCGTACCAATGCCTCCGGAAATGGCAGTTCCACCAAGAATAACGCCAGAAATACTATCCATTGCTAAATCTCGACCTGCATCTGGAAGGCCTGCATTAAATAACGCGGCGAGAATGAGCCCCGAAATAAACGCATAAAGGCCGTTCATTGAATAAACCGTGATTTTTACAAGGTCAATATTAATTCCAGCAACCCGCGCTGCTTCTGGATTGCCTCCAATGCTGCGAACATAAAAACCAAGTTTTGTTTTTGAGAAAAGGAACCATGATATGAGTAAAATAACCAATGAAATAACAACAGGCGTGGGGATAACATTGAATATGCGTCCATTACCAAAAATATCGGCAAAATATGGAATCACAATGGGAACAGGCCTTCCTGATGTCATTGTTAATGCAAGGCCTCTATAAATATTCATTGACGCTAAAGTTACCAGAAAGGGATTGATTTTACCTTTGACGGAAACAAAACCATTTAAAAAACCGAGGAAAATTGCGCCAAACATGACAATTAATAACGCAGGGATTGGCGCCATTCGCCCACCCCTGACCAACAATGCAAAGCTCACACCGACCACAGCCGCTGTTGATCCCGCTGAAAGATCTAACCCAGCTAACGTGATGATGAAGGTCATTCCCATACCAGCAATTAGCACATAACTCATGTTTTTCAGCATGGCTAAAAGATTCGATGGGTGGATAAAAACGGGTTTTATGATGGTAAAAACAGCCATGAGACCGATTAAAATTATGACCGTGCGATATTTTACTAAAATATTCCCAAGCACGGTTTTAAATTTATGGCTTGCTTCACTCCTAACAGGATTTGTGGTTTTTGTGATTTCGGTTGGTGTGTTCATAGATTATTAATTCCTTAATTTTTATTCAAATGGCAAGGCGTGCATATTTGTTGTCGCCAGGCTCATCACATATTCTTGCGTTGCATCTTCCTTTGAGATAATTCCCTTCATATGACCTTCTTGTAAAACTAAAATACGATCTGCTACGCTTATGAGCTCGGGAAGCTCTGAGGAAATCATGATAATTGCAGTTCCTTTAGCAGCAAGCTCACCCATGATTGAATAAATTTCCGTCTTAGCTCCGATATCAATTCCTCGTGTTGGTTCATCAAAAATAATTACCTTGGGTTCAAAATCTAACCATTTTGCTAGGGCAACTTTTTGCTGGTTCCCCCCTGACAGTGATTCGACAACCTGTTCAATTTTACTGACTCGAATATTCAAAGTTTTTCGATGGGTATTGGCAACATTTTTTAGTTTGGACCAATTTAAAACGCCAGCAAAAGACGGCTTTTGGACATTGACCATGTTGATATTTTCATATACAGGCAAACAAGGTACCAGACCGGTTTTTTTACGATCTTCTGTAACAAAGGCAATGCCATGTTTAATGGCATGGCGTGGATTTTTGGGTTGAAATACTTCTCCGTTGAGATAGACTTTTCCACTCGTTATCGGTCGGACTCCGAATAAAGCCTCTAAAGTTTCGGTACGTCTTGACCCAATTAACCCGCCAATTCCAAAAATTTCACCGGCTCGTACATCAAATGAGATATCGTGCAAAAGGTCACCACTTGACAAGTTCTCCACTCGAACAACGATATCGCCAATGGGTACTTCGCGTTTGGGATAAACATTTTCCAGCTTTCGACCAACCATCATGGTGATTAAATCATTTTCAGTCACATCAGAATTGTTAACCGTACCGACAAGTTCACCATCCCTGAGGACAGTAATGCGATCTGCAATGCCGTTGATTTCGTGCAGGCGATGAGAGATGTAAATAACGGCGACCCCCTTCGCTCGCAGACCGCGAATAATCTCCATTAGTTTGTCTGCATCGCTTTGTGAAATAGACGAAGTGGGTTCATCCATTAAGACAATTCTTGCATTCGATGTGATGGCTTTGGCAATTTCCACCACCTGCCTTTGGGCAATGGACAGGTCCTGGACTATGGCGTTAGGAGATATATCGTTTTGCCCCAGTTCTTCAAGCGCCTGGGTGGCAATTTCTCGATACTCCTGTGATTTTTGCATAAACCCTTTAAACCTGTCTTGCTTGTCCAATACGATATTTTCCGCAACTGTCATATGGGGGCACAGTGTTAGCTCTTGGTAGATTGTTACGATAGAGGCATCAATGGCTTCTTTCGGATGTTTAAATGTAACTGGTTTCCCATCAATGAAAATCTCGCTGCCTTTGTCTGGCGGGTGATACCCACTTAATATTTTAATCAGTGTCGATTTTCCAGCACCGTTTTCTCCAAGCAAAACATGCACTTCCCCGTGACGTACATTCATATTAACGCTTTTGAGCGCTTGAACACCTGGAAATGTTTTACTAATATTTTTTAGCTCTAAGATATATTCATTCAAGCCCATCCAAGTCTCCTTGGTTTTCAAAATTTTATAACCAGAAAAATTTGATCTTCTGATTTATTATCAACTTTAATAAAAAACTGCGAGGTCAAAAATCTCAAATAAAACTTTTTATTATCCCAAATTTGTATGGGATAAAGCATTTCAGATTTAAAAATATTTTCAAAATCAATGACCATAGCAATCAATTTTTCGAATTAAAAGAGTTTTACCGACTGCTAAATTGAACGGGAGGAAGCAGGCGGTAAGGTTTGTGGTTTGGCCAAGTTTGCACAATTCGGAAGGCTTCTGCATATTTGCAGCCACACTGAAATCCACGCAATTTGTCTTTAATTTCCACATACTCAAACCAATTTGCTACACCAAACTGTTTTTCTAGAAAGTCTCCATGCTGGCTTTCATGTTGTTTTAAAGCTTCAATTTTTTGAACAAACTCTTTGGTTATATCCACATAATAATCTGGGGGAGCAATGCGATGCATCCCTGTTGTCTCAAAATAAAAAACTGTGGGAATGTGATCGATGGGTTCGTACTCGGTATCAGGAATATTTGCAGTACTTGCCCAAATGGCTGCCCTGTAAACCATTTCACCAACATTTGAATGATCGTGGACATAGTCGTCGCGATCATGCGTAAGGATCACATCTGGATTTGTACGGCGAATTAAATCTACGTAGGTCTTCCAGGTGGGATTGTCCTGCCAAACTTCTCCATCTTTAAAACCCAGCATGATTAATTCGCCGCCAATAACATCGGCAGCACGTTGGGCTTCAACTGCCCGAATGGCTTCAATTTCTTCACCAGTATGAAGTTTCGAACCAACGTTTCCTGTGGCAGCAACTGCCATATAAACTTTGTGTCCTTCTTTTATATAGCGGATGAGGGTGCCAGCGCATTGAAATTCAATGTCATCGGGGTGGGCGGCGGCACACAAAACAGTTAATTTTTTGTCCATATTTCTATTTCTCAGCGAATAATAATATCTTTAATCATTTTATGAAAGGCTGAATGATTTCATCAATAATATTTGAAGTTTGTGAAATCTATTTCACTCCAGTTTATCAAACGATTTACAATATTATTGCCATGTAACAGTAATCGAAAAACTTATTTGTAAATATTATCATACTTATAATATTTTGGACTTCTGTACAAGATTAAATAAATCGAAAAACTGAAACATGGCAATTTTTATTCTAAACAAACAAGATTTTATCGGCTGCTAAACTGAACTGGGGGAAGCAAGCGATAAGGTTTATGGTTTGGCCAGGTTTGCACAATTCGGAAAGCTTCAGCATATTTACAGCCACATTGGAACCCGCGTAATTTGTCTTTGGCTTCCACATATTCAAACCAATTTGCAACACCGAATTGTTTTTCAAGAAAATCACCGTGTTGGCTTTCATGCTGTTTGAAAGCTTTTAATTTCTGGTCAAATTCTTTGGTGATATCTACGTAATGATCTGGGGGAGCGACGCGATGCATTCCTAAAGTTTCAAAGTAAAAAACTGTCGGGATATGGTCGATGGGTTCATATTCAGTATCGGGAATGTTGGCAGTACTGGCCCAGATAGCTGCTCTGTAAACCATTTCGCCAACATTAGAATGGTCGTGAACATAATCATCGCGATCATGTGTAATGATTACATCGGGATTTGTACGACGAATTAGATCCACATAGGTTTTCCAGGTGGGATTATCCTGCCAAACTTCACCATCTTTGAAACCCAACATGATTAATTCAGCGCCAATAACATCAGCACCGCGTTGTGCTTCTACTGCGCGAATTGCTTCAATTTCTTCACCGGTGTGAAGCTTTGAGCCAACATTACCTGTGGCAGCAATTGCCATATAAACTTTGTGCCCTTCTTTCACATAGCGGATAAGGGTGCCCGCACATTGTAATTCAATATCATCGGGGTGGGCTGATGCACAAAGAATCGTTAGTTTTTTATCCATGATTTTCTCCTTTTTTTCTTGATCGAAAAGCGTATCTAAAAATTATTATCGTTGTTATCGAATAATTTTTTAAATATTTACAGATCACTTCCTTTCTATTTTCTAACCGTCTTTCATTATGGCATTGATTATTTGTTCAATAAATTGACGTGCCTCTTTTGCGGCATGCAATGGATTACCCGTTTTATCTAAATGCGCCCACATCTCAACCACCAATGGCCCGGAAAAATTCATTTCGTATAGGGTTTTAAATGTTTCAGAAAAGGGAACCATACCCTTATTAAATTGAATACCTCTTACTTCGCCAGGTAAGGCATCTTTAATGTGAACGCTAACCAGATACTTCCCAGCCAGGCGGAGTTGCGTAACAGGGTCGTAGCCAAAAGCAACCAGATTTCCCATGTCTGGATAGAGATTAAGCCAGGGAGAGTTAACTTTTTTCACAAAAGTCAAAGCTTTCTCAACTGAATTAACAGTATCAACATCAACATTTTCAAGAGCCAGCATTACCCCTGCAGCGCTAGCCCAAGAGGCTCCCTGCATCAAGCCATGAAGATATTTTTCTTTGGTGTTCTCATCACTTTTTTCATAAAAAACATCATATCCCATCAGTTGAATGATTCGAATTCCCAAATCTTTTGCTAAAACAATTGCCTGATGGAGGATTTCTAACCCGCGTTTGCGTACATCATCTGATGCGCTGCCCAAAGGGTATTTTCGATGGGCGCTGAGGCCCATTGTGAGAATGGGAATCCCTGTTTTCTCAATTGAGCGTCTTAATGAATCACGTGAGGAAGAATCCCAATTTAGCCGAGCCAAACGTTCATCGCTATCATCAACAGACATCTCAACAAAGTCATAACCAGCCTGACGCGCTTGTTCTAAACGCTCTTCCCAGCTTAATTCTGATGGAAAAGCTTTTTCATAAATTCCAATAAGGTTGGTACCAAAATCATTGATCTTTTTCATATCAAATCACTAACAATTGTTTTGTAAAGCATTAATTTATTGATTGTATCTAAATATTTCTTCCTCTTCGAAAATCATTCCTTGTAATTTTAACAATTCTCAACTTCTGAAAAGCAGCTAAACCGATGGTCAAGTCAAAAAGAAAAAATACTTACAGCATTATGACTTTTTCTGACCATAATAATTTGCATAAATATTTTGAAATTCGATCACTTGCTCATTTGTAAGGATGTTTGGGTTTCCATGCAATAAGGCATAATGTGCAATTTTGGCTAAATCCTCAACTTCTACTGCGTAAACAGTGGCCTGAAAAACTGTGGGTGCGAAGGCGTAGACGCCATGATTCTTCATGATAATAGCGGAGCAATTGCCAATATTCGCCATGATTTCAGATCCAATATCTGCACCACCAACCGGGGCGTAACCTCCTACAGGTATCTCACCTCCCAGTAAAGCTGCAGAAGTCATAACTGGCGGGATGGGTTTCCCTAAAACAGCAAAAACGCTGGCAAAAGGAGAGTGGGTATGAACAATGCCATGAATATCTGGGCGGTGTTTGTACATATATAAATGAGTTTCTGTATCACTCGATGGATTGAGATCGCCCTCGATACGATTTCCATCCGAATCAATCACGATCAGGTCATCTGGTGTAAGTTTATCGTATCGAAACCCGCTAGGTTTGATGACTATTAAACCAGATTCGGGATCCCGTCCACTGACGGTGCCGCTATGCATGGTAACCAGGTGATTTTTGGGGAGTTCAAGTAATGATTCAAATACTTCTTGGCGTAAATCTTTTAATAACATGTGTTTAATTCCTTTCGTTCATTGGGTGCTACCGTATTGCACCATTTGATAACAGTAATAATTAACGAACAAAGCCACCCAAGCCGCCACCGTCTATAACTAATGCGTTTCCAGTCATTTTGGCAGATCGGTCGCTGGATAAAAAGACTACCAACTCAGCTATTTCTGCTGGGTCGATAATCACCCCCAGGGCATTGTTTTTCTTGTATTCCTCTTCCAGTTGATCAGGATGAAAACCATGAATTTTGGCACGAGCTTCACGCAATTCTTGAGTCCACATTTTGCTTTCACCAAATACAGCCCCAGGGAGGATGCTGTTTGCACGGATATTGTAGGATCCAAATTCGTTTGCAATAGTTCGTGCCATATGAAGAACTGCAGCTTTCGAGGCGTTATAAGCCAGGAAATGGCGACTTGGCTTCAGAGCATTGTCACTATTGATATATACAAGCGCGCCCCCAGCGGGTTGTTTTTTGAAGACTTTGATAGCTTCCCGTGATACAAGGAAACACCCCGTACAATTTACGCTCATGACTCTATCCCACTGTTCAAGAGTGCATTCATCAGAAGGAACACTTACAGAAATACCTGCGTTATTTACCGCTACATTCAATTCGCCAAAATGATCGACAACCGCTTTCATGCTTGAAACTACTTCATCTTCTTTGGTAATATCGCATTGCATTAAAAACAATTGGCTTTCATCAGCATATTCCGATAAAATAGTTTTTCCACTTTCCAACCTTTGTTTGTTAGAACCCCAAATTGCGAGCCTGGCACCTTCTTGAAGTAATCGTTTCGATATTGCCAGGCCAATTCCTGCGGCTCCGCCAGTCACAAGAATTACTTTGTTTTCAAGTTCTTTGTGGGATGTGAGGTTGGGTTTATCATTCATTTTTTGATCCTTTATAAAAATCTAAATTCCTTATTACATTTAATTTGTGCGATAAACGTTAAATGTAAATGCATTTGCATCGTAATATTCATCGGTCAACGCCAATGGTTCCCCATAATTATCAAAATCGACTTGCTCAATGTGGAGAATGTTGCTGCCGCGCGGGATCGCCAGTTTTTCTGCTAGATAATCCTCTGCAGACAAGGGCCTGATTCTGGCGAAACCATGGTGAATGTCCATACCTAAACGTTCCCGCATATATTTATACATGGATTGATTTTGTTCAAGGTATTCTTTGATCTCAGTAAGTGAGACCTCTCCCTCCCTACTTACTAAAAGCTTTTTAGCAATAATATCGAGGCTAAATACAACACGTCGATCGTTAGCCAAGCGTACACGTTCTAAAACCAAAACTTGATCGCCAGGTTCTAAATTTAGTCTGTTGGCAACATGTTCGGTAGCAGGCCTGAAAGTTATTAACATCTCAGTGTGACCAGGCACAGCACCTGATGATTCAATTAATTGGGAAACACCAGAATTGATGCTCAAATTGCTATATGTGGGAGGATTTTTAGAGACAAATGTTCCAACTCCCCATCGTTTCTGAATAAAACCATTTTGTTCTAAAATAGTTAATGCTGATCTAACTGTGCTGCGGCTTACCTTTAAATAGCCTGAAAACACAGGTTCATTTGGTAGCTGAGTTTCAGGCGGCAAAGTTCCATCCATTATCAAATCTCTTATGTATTCCGCAACACGTTGTGCCAAAGAGTAATTGTCATAACCATCATCAAGTATTGGAACAAACGGTTGAAACAAATCCCGATTTACCATGCCACTGACCCTATGAAATTGTTGTATGACATCATTCTTTCAATCCTAATGGGGTTTTTGAATTTTGTCAAGAATAACCCAAAATCCTTGGTAAAAACCATAGATTACCCATCTTGACAGAAAAAAATGATCATGTTATACTGCCGAATAATTATGAAAAAGATGTAAGATGTCTGACAACTGAATGGTTTTTTATATGTTTAGAATAAATTAGTTAGAAAATTATTGCAGTTGTACGACCTCTAAGCGGTTTTTGAAGGTAGCCAAATCCTTGGCTGTTTTAATCAAATCAATTCTTATAGGAGGAATAAATGGAAAAACTGGCAATTGATGGCGGAAAACCAGTCCGCACCAAAGGCCCAATTGTAGAGACGGACGTGTTCGAACAAGAAGAATTTGATGCGCTGATGGAGGTGGCAAAATCAAAGAAACTTCGCCGTGCTGAAGCAGCTTTGGAGTATGAGCAAACCATTGCAGATTGGTTTGGCGTAAAGCACGCTATTGCGGTAACCAGTGGAACAACGGCCTTACATATTGCACTGGCTGCCTTTGGAATTGGCCCTGGCGATGAGGTCATTGTTACGCCGTACACCTTTGTAGCATCGGAATCTGTTGTGTTGGACCAAAACGCCATCCCTATATTTGCCGATGTTGACCCGGTTCACCTGACACTGGATCCAGAAGATGTAGAACGAAAAATCACACCCCGCACCAAAGCCATTATCCCGGTAACAATCACTGGTGACCTGGTGGATATGGACCCGTTGATGGATCTTTGTAAAAAACATAATCTATGGATGTTAGAAGATGCTTGCCAATCTATTGGGGCCAGGTATAAGGGTAAGCTTGTGGGAACCATCGGTGATGTTGGCGTCTTCAGTACAATTACAGGAAAAATTACCAACACAGGTGAAGGTGGCTTTGTAATTACAGATAATACCGATCTTTTTGAAAAGATGTGGAGTTATCAGGATTTTGCCAGAAAGCGCTCCTTAGGTCCAGCGTCTAAATATCACTGGGACCTGCCCTGCACCAATTACCGTATCACCAACATGCAAGCTGCTATTGGCACCCAACAAATGAAGCGCGCCTGGGACATGATTAACAAGCGCACTGAAAATGCAAATTACCTGAGCGAGAGACTGAAAGATGTACCCGGCATTATTTTGCCTCCCGATTCCCCCTGGGGAGAACGGGTCTTTTTCTATTATGTAACCCGACTTATTCCTGAAGTTTTAGGAACCGATATGCTCAACTTTGCAGTTGCACTGGCAGCAGAAGGCGTTTACAACCTGAAATATATCAGCACAACTCGCTGGATGATTCCACAACATTTGCAACCTCTTTTCTTGAATAAAGCCGGTTATGGCGGAACAAAATGTCCTTTCGAATGTCCATGGTATGAAGGACATGTTGAATATTATGAAGGCTTGTGCCCGGTAGCTGAAAAAGCCTGTACTGAGGTATTCTGGCTTGCCAGTGTTCATCCTTTGTTGGAAAAAGAAGACCTGGACAATGTTGCTGATGCGGTCATTAAAGTTGTGAATGCCTTCATCGACAAAAAAGAAAAAGGCATTCCGATTAATTATGCGACTGAAGAACATCGTGCTCTTTTATAAAGATTAACCCACGGGTAGGTATATGATGAGTGAAACAAAAAACCAAATTGGGCCAAGTATTGATCAAATTGGCATCGTTGTACACGATCTTCATGCTATGATAGATACATTGAAACAAGTCCTCGGGATTGATGACTTTCGGATAATGGAATGGCCAATTGATGGCATTGATCCTGAGGCTACCTACCATGGTGAGCCAGGCAACTTTCGTTTGCTGTTAGGATTTGCTACTGTGGGCAAAACTCAAATAGAAATTATTCAACCGCTTGAAGGCAAGAATATTTATTCCGATTTCCTAGAAACGCATGGCCCTGGCTTGCACCATTTTCGTTTGACGGTGCCAGACTTTCATGAAAAAGTGGCCGATATGGAGGAAAAAGGCATTAAAAACATTGCCAGTGGAACCGGAGTTCATGTCGGTTCGAGATGGGCTTATTTTGATACCAGTGAGATTTTACAGGGCGTTATTGTTGAACTGCGAACGCACCTGGGTGAAGGATCTGGTGAGGGGCAATGGGTTCAGTCTGGATCCTAAAAAACGCTCTTGTGATCTAAATTGCACTTCATTTTAGGTAAATTTTCAAAATGTGGGAAGATATTCTTCCCACATTTTTATTATAATATACCCATGAAAACACTTTTTTCACGTTCCAACAGCACCTGGCAAATTTGGGTCGCTCGTGGATTAATTGTCGTGGTTTTATTTTGGAATCTACAAGCCGCGATGCACTTTATGATCAATCCTATGCGTTACGCGCCTTCTTTCCAATTGGAAGGGGTTCCTGGTCGGGCGGCTGTTGCGGGCTATGGCATTTTGTTCCTGATGTGGCAAGTTCCATATATTTTCGCTTTTTTGCACCCAGTAAGATTCAGGATCTCATTGTGGTCGGCATTCATCATGCAATTGATTGGGGTAGTTGCTGAATCGATTCTATTAAGTACGATTCCGTCTGAGTATGGACTTTTACGAACAAGTATCGTTCGGTTTATTATATTTGATGGATCTGGAGTGTTGATGATCTTGGCTGCGCTGGTTTTCACTCTTGGGCATGGGTTACCAATAAGGAATGATACATAGCGATAATAAAAGCTATCAATTAAAAAATATTTAACTTTTTAATTCGGAAACAGTGGGTTTAAACTGTCCAGGAGTACTGTAAAAATGAAAGCAATTTCTCGAGGTAAATTTCTGGTTGATCACGAAAAAGCTCGGCATGGTCACAGTTTTCAAGGGCAACCAGAATTGCCTCAGGCGCTGCAGCTTTCAATGCCTGTGCTTGTGCAAATTCGACCATTTTGTCTTGCAATGCGTGCAAAATGAGAATCGGTCGAGGGTGAATCTTCTGGAGTTCTTCTGCTGGTTTAACTTTGCGCAAATCAAAGCCAATAAGAATTTTCCACATAAAAAAGACTCCGGGCAAAAAGAACATAGGCAGACCACTTTCTGCCTTCCAATTCGGTTCGATCAGCGCATTGATATCTGCAAAGGTACTGTCAAGGATGACAGCGCCAATAGAGGGCTCTTCTGAAGCGGCTGCAATTACCGCTGCTCCACCCAAAGAGATCCCCAAAGCGGCAATTTGACCAGGAAGAAAACCGTGTTTGGTTAAAAAATCAACTGCACCTAAAACATCTCGACGTTCATGAACGCCAAAAGTATATCGTTTACCCTCACTTTCCCCATGTCCGCGCAGGTCTATCATCAATACTGCTAATCCGGTTTTATGGATTTTTGCTGCCAGGGCAGGTAGATTTCCAGAGATAGCGTTCTGTTTGCTGGCATTGCGCCCATGCACCAGGATAATGGCGCGTTCTGCATCAGGATTTGGCAAGTACCAACCGGAAATCTGCAAAGTATCGTTTCGGGCAAGAAAATGTACGGTTTCAAATTCCACCCCATACAGACCCGGATTTTGATCATATTGGGGGTGATCGCCGATCTTCGTGAGGGTAAGAGCAGCAATTGCTCCGACCACCAGATAAATCAGGCTGCATACTGCCGCAATAATTATTAACCAAACTTGAATTGCCATTTTTTGTTCAGAATAACAATGTGAAAAATTTTAGGCGGTTTTTGCCTTTTTTTGAAGCAATGCTTTTTTCTCTGCTTCTGGTAAGAACGCGACTTCAAGGGCATTGAATTGGGCTTTGCGTGTATCGGCAGGGGTTAAACCAGCTGCTGGTGCGGCGATTTCAAATTCATCGCGCAACGTGACTGGACTGATACCTGGATCGTCTGTATTGATTGTTGCCAGGAGATCCAGGTCTAGCCAGGTCTTAAGTGGGTGTTCAGCATAACTGGCTACCGTATTGGTGTGCCAGTTGCTCGTCAGGTTTGCTTCAATGCCGATGCGCTGTTTGCGAATATATTCAACGAGGAATGGGTCGTCCATAATGCATACAGCATGCCCAATACGGTTGGCCCCTAAATCGCAAATGGCTTGCCAAACGCTTTCTGTTCCCGCTGACTCGCCGGCATGAACAGTAATACCCCAGCCAGCATCCCGTGCTTTTTTAAAATGAGGCACAAACAATTCTGCTGGAAAGTTGATCTCATCGCCAGCCAGATCTAACCCGACGATCCCATCTTTGTGAGCTAATAAAGCATCCAATTCTTTATAACCAATTTCTACACCATAGGTGCGGCTAATAATCCCAATTAAATTAACCTGGATACCCTCAAAATCCTTGATGGCAGCCCTAACCCCATCGATTACCGCAGCTGTGACTCCAACAGGGTCAAGCCCATGTGGTTCTGACATAAACCAGGGGCTGAAACGCAATTCGATATAGTCAATGCCTTCTTCAAAAGCATCTTGAACGTTTTCATAAGCCACGCGGCGGCAAGCATCTTCATCGGCAAAAATTGAAATCATCCAGTTAAATTTTTGAAAATACGCACTGATATCTGTTAGCGGTTCGGTAACTTGAATATGTGGACGTAAAGCCTCCACCGAATCGGCTGGGAGAGGCAAATTGTGTTGCTGTGCCAGCTCGAGGATGGTGGATAAACGCACATTACCATCCAGGTGGCGATGGAGGTCTATTAGGGGTAAATCTTCATGAATCATAAGAACCTCTTATTATTTCGGTAATAGATAGGTGTTTGAAGAATTATAAACGATAACCAGCCTCTAAAAATGGTCACTTCGCAATTTGCATTATAATTTGCTCATGATCGAAACAATTAAGGAGGAAAAATTTCGTGAAAACTATCAACGCCGATCTTTTGTTTGATACTGAAAATATTTTAGGTGAGGGCCCACAGTGGCACCCGCTGGAGGCGCTGTTATACTGGGTAGATATTGAAGCACATTTTCTTTATCACAGCGATAGCATTTTGAATTCATTCAAGCGATTTCAATTTGATACACCAATAGGAGCATTTGGATTTGCAAAAGATGGTGAATTTCTGCTGGCAACAGGTCAAGGCTTTCAAAGTTGGGATGGAAAAACATTGCAGACAATTTGGAATCCACTTCCTTTGCGAACTAATGTGCGTATGAACGATGGAAAAATTGATCCTGCCGGGCGTTTTTGGGCTGGTTCTATCGATACTGAACAAAATAAAGCAGGGTTATACCGTTTGGACCCGGATGGTCGTCAGTATACAATATTACAAAATTTGGGTATTGCCAACGGCTTAGATTGGAGCCCTGACAGAAAGACAATGTATTTCACAGATTCAAGTAAGTATACCATTTTCAGTTTTGATTACGACCTTGAAACTGGCGCTATAAAGAATCAGCGCATTGTTGTCGTATTACCTAAAACAAAAGCGGAGATTGTACCGGATGGTTTATGTGTGGATATAGAAGGCAATATATGGAGTGCCCATTGGAATGGTTGGCAGGTTGTTCGTTATAACCCGGCAGGTGAACCTCTACTCAGTATTAAAGTGCCTGCTCAACGCGTTACTTCATGTTGTTTTGGCGGTGAGCACGGAGATCTTTTGTTCATTACCACTGCAAGGACTGGTATTACGCAAAAGGAATTAAGCGAACAACCTAAAGCAGGTTGTGTTTTTGTGGTCGAAACGGATACCATCGGTCAAACGGCCAATTTTTTTGGAATATAGCACAAGAAATGGAGTTTAAGTATGCAAATTGGTGTATTAACAACCCTTTACCAGAACTTGCCCATTGGAGAGGTTCTCGACAAAGTCAGATCAATGGGTGTGACCGCAGTTGAAATCGGTACCGGCGCTTATGCGGCCAGTGCTCACTTAGATCTTGAATATTTATTGCATGACC
>Ga0255345_1003029_pt1 | contig 20253 bp, 18 predicted proteins | sample wastewater_treat_6_FD_192415 | JGI IMG/M metagenome (GOLD analysis project Ga0255345, IMG submission 192415) | Wastewater microbial communities from Lulu Island WWTP, Vancouver, Canada - plant20 | ecosystem: Engineered > WWTP > Wastewater > Unclassified | place: Canada: Vancouver, British... | reverse complement strand
CGTCAGCGTTTATAAAGGCGTCACCCTCGAAGACGGCGTTTTCTGCGGCCCATCGATGGTTTTTACCAACATCATCAACCCAAGAGCGGAAATCGGCAAGATGGACCAGGTGCGACCAACACTGATAAAAAAAGGAGCAACCCTGGGCGCTAACTGCACAATCATCTGCGGCCACACAATCGGTAGTTACGCCTTCATCGGCGCAGGCGCAGTGGTCACCAAAGACATTCCCGATCACGCCCTAATGGTCGGCAATCCGGCAAAGAAAATTGGTAATGTTTGTATGTGTGGAGATAAATTATCCGATTCGCTTAAATGCTCAACTTGTGGGAAAAGATATATTGAAGACGAAGAAGGCTTAAAGGTAATTGAGGTTGATTAACGTGGAACATAGAACTTTGAACTTCTTTTTCATAGCCCATTACCTCTGGCCTGTGACCCGTAACGACTTACTCCTCACACCTCTCTCCTCACGCTCTGCCGGTTGGATGTGCAAATGCGGGGAAAAGCTAAAACAAAGCTGAAATGTCTCGCTTGCGGACAACGCTTCTCGAAGGCGGCAGATAAATTAAAACCTCTAGAACACAAATAAGCATTCATCCCGAACCTCCACATAATCCAATGAACGAACCAAGAAAAAAATCCGGCTTCGCGGGCGACGTCTTGAAGTTGGTCTCAGGAACCACCGTCGCGCAGTTGCTTGCGCTTCTGGTCGCCCCAATCCTAACGCGCCTGTTTGCGCCGGACACCTGGGGAGTGCTGGCCATATTCGGCTCCATCACCAGCATTATCGGTGTCATTGCCTGCCTGCGCTACGAACTGGCCATCATGTTGCCGGAGAAAGACGAAGAATCCGCCAATCTTCTCGGCGTGAGCCTGATGTTTTCCGTTTTGATTTCCCTGTTGACCGTTCCCATCATCTGGTTCGGAAAAGATCCTATCCTTCGCTGGCTGAATGCACCGGGATTGGCACCATACCTGTGGATCGTTCCCATTGCGGTACTCCTACAGGGCATCTTTCTGGCCCTCAATTACTGGAACTCCCGCACCCGCCACTTCGGTCGCCTTTCTATTGCCAAGATCATCAGTTCATTTTCAACCACATTGGGCAAGCTTGGATTCGGCTTTGCAGGATATGCCACATCTGGCACCATGATCGGCGCAACGGTCGTGGGCTCGGCAATTTCCACGACAATCTTGGGCGGGCAGATTTGGCGGGATGACCGGAAGATCTTTCTAAAATCCATCCGGTGGCAAAAAATGCGAGAGGGTATCATTCGCCACAAGAAGTTCCCGCTGCTAGGCTGTTGGTCTGCTCTGATGAACATCATTTCCGCGCAATTGCCTGCGCTGATGCTTGCTGGTTTCTTCTCAACAACCATCGTCGGTTTTTTTGCCCTAGGCCACAGACTTCTCGCGGTGCCGATGAGTTTGATCGGAGGGGCGATCGGACAGGTTTTCTTCCAACGGGCGGCAACGGCGAAATATGAAGGAAAACTCCCTGAGCTTGTCGGTCACACGTTCACACGCCTGTTGTCCCTGGGGTTCTTCCCCCTGCTCTTGGTCATGGTGATGGGAGAAGAATTGTTCTCGGTTATTTTCGGAAGTCAATGGGCCAAGGCCGGAATCTATGCGCAAATATTGGCGCCCTGGATTATGTTCCAATTTATCAGTTCCCCCATTTCTACGCTCTTTTCCGTTCTGGAGATGCAAGGCACCGGGCTAGTCTTCAACTCAATTCTTCTGGTAACAAGAATAGCTTCGCTCCTGATCGGCGGTTTTTTAAATAGCGTCATGACGGCGCTGATGTTATTTTCTTTTACAGGCGCGATCCTGTATTTAGGCCTTTGCTTGCTTATTCTGAGAAAATCAGGTTCAAAGATCTCCATACTGGTAAAAGATGTATTGCAAACAGGGATAATTTCCCTGATCGCCGTACTTCCCGTTGTAATTATAAAAGTTTGCGATTTCCAACCATTGATTTCCGTCATCGCCGCCTGTCTGTCTTTGCTTTTCTTTTACATGCTTCTTTATTTTCGTGATGAGGAATTGCGTAAACTAGTCAGGCTTTACAGGAGTAAATAGTTGTTCTATAGACGCACAATTTAACGGAATTCATTACATTGATTTCATTTGGTTGATTATGATTCGCAGGGTCAATACAACTTTAAAGGCCATCACCAAACATGCTCTGTTTGAAAAAGTGCTGCAACGCATCAGGTGAACGGGGCTTAAGAATATAATTCATTATCTTTTCTTTCACGTATCCTGCGCGTGAATTCTCATGTGCCATGGCCTGTACACTGATCGTCCATTGTAATATAGCCGGAAAGAGTAGAAAGAAAGCATTGGCGGCTTTACCCAGGATACGTGCCGGGGCAGTACATACAGGCGATAAACGGTATCGCTATCGGAAAAAACGTGAGGATGGCTCCGTGTGTGAAGAGGAATAAATTCAAAAGTCACGCTGGCTGCAAATAAAACAGAGAGGATAAACTTGTTTTGGCTTGCGAAGAAGGAAAGCCTATTCATCAGACGAATTAGGGGCGTTTTCCACAACGAAAATGCCTGATAAGATCACATGGCGCAAGGACAAAATGGAGCGGTCCCAGCCATTGGAATATTGGCTTAATGAACCTTTGAAAAATGGAAGGGACCTGATTTCAAATTCAGGGCTGCTGAACTCACTAAATGCTGCACCCATTTCTAAAAATTCAACGGTTGTTATGAGAACAGTATCCATTAGTGTTTGGAAGACGATTTTTTCCTGCAACACAAAATTCGCTTACACTTACTCAAGGAATTGAAATTAATAGAACATGAAAAAGACAAGAAAAATTGTTTACCTATGTACAGAAAGTAATGCCAAATGCTTCTTGGGGTTAAAAGAAATATTAGTGGACGGATGGAATGTAACGCTGGTCATTGCTTACAAACCATCGACCGAGAATGCAAGAAATAGCTCGTTTAAGCATCAATTAAAAGGCTCTATTAAAACCCTCCTTCATAAACAGCCAACGTTATATTTATTTCTGCGTAAATTGACGAGCAGAGAAATTGTGCAGAACTTTAATATAGAGAAATTGTGTTCTGATTATTGCATACCTTACAAATCTACATCTGAGAAATCTTTATTATCCATGATGTCGGATATGACCAATATTGCGCCAGATGTCATTCTATCTAACGGATGGCAGTTTAAAATATCAAATGAAATTATTTCAATGGCGCGTTTAATTGCGCTAAACTGCCATTCCAGCTATTTACCGGAATATCGTGGTGGTAACGTGACATTTGCCCCCTTAATTAATGAAGAAACTGAAACCGGTGTTACGGTTCATCAGCTTGTCGACAAATTTGATGCCGGTGCCATATTGGCGCAGGAGAGGGTTACGATTCAAAGTGGGGAAACCCCGCAATCATTAAATATGAAACGTGCAGCTATTACAGGCAGAGTACTGATTGATGCGCTGGAAATAGCCGGACACCCTGAATTATACAAATCCAATCCGCCAAGTCCATTTTACTTCAGATGCAATTATGCGACCTTCAGAAGGTTTAAACGAATAAATCGAATCCGCAAATTAATTGGATTACCTATAATGCGATATGAACCAAAAGAAAGATACGATATATAAAATTTTAGATTTGTTATGCTACCAAAAAATCAAAATATGACTGGCATCAACATCAAAATAAATAAAATCATAGAATACTGGAACAGCGAACTGCTATGCAGCCTTGAAAGTTCCACTAGTCACGCAGACGTGGATCTTGCCTATCTCGATAACATTATAGAAAATCGTGAGCTGCAAAAAATACTCTCGCAATATCGGGATGGAAAACAAGGTAAGTGCTTGGATGTGGGCGCGGGGTATGGTCGGTTTACTAAAACTTTTTTGAATAATTTCGATGAAATCATTCTCTTGGAAGCAGCGCCAATTATATTCACCCACCTCCAATCATTATGGGGGGGGGATAACAATATTAAATGCATATCCGAAACATTTGAAACATTTGAAGATCAAAATCAATATGCGCTGATCATGGCGAGCGGTTTGCTTTATCTGTATGAAGATACTTTGGTTCGGCAGTTTCTCGAGAAAAGCAGGGCCATGCTTAAAGCTCAAGGCCTGCTCATTTTGCGGGACTTTATCGCAGAACCGCAACGCGTGGTCAAGTCGAGCTATGTGAGGGATGGCTTTTGCCATTACCGGGAGCCCAAGTTCTGGAATGAATTTGCAAAAGCAAGTGGGTTTGAGCTTCTTCAGATAGACCGTTCCAAACCACGGCTTACTTTGTTAAGAAATTCAAGAACCCTTACCGTGCTTTCAAGCCTGCATATTAAATCAGTATTAAAAAATCCCCTCATAGTGAACATGTCAATAAAATTTGGAGATTGGAAAGTGAAACAAGATGAAGATGTAAAAACCGTCTTCATTGTGATGCGTGCTCGATGACAGCGCTTGTTTTTAATTGTCATTATAACGGCCTCAGTATCATTCAAGAGCTGGGCCGGCGTGGCGTAGATGTATTGGCGCTTGATTGCGTTCGTTCCGTGGGCACATACAGTCGCTATGCTCATTATTATCAATGCCCTGACCCGCAGGTGGCAGAGAGTGAATTCATAAAATTTTTGATGCAGTTGGGTCCGCAGTTTCGTCAAAAGCCCGTGCTCTTTCCGACCAACGATCATTGGGCCGTGGCAGTTTCCCGTCATAAGGAAATTCTCTCTCAATACTATTTCCCCTGTGTCGCTGATTATTCTGCAGTGCAACTGGTTATCGAAAAGCAGCGATTCCATGATTGGGCGCTGGCAAACGGCTACCCGGCACCCAGAAGTTGGCAAAGCGACGTGGCAAGAGAAATACCGGACGAATCCTTCCCATTGGCGGCTAAACCAGAATACCGGCGAATTGCCAGTAACGACCGTGAAACCGGAGACCGCTCAAGGGTCTTCGATCAAATGCGCCTGACTGTTTTAAAAAATAGAGAAGAACTGAAGGCATTCGAGCAGCGGCACAGAAACCTGCTGCCCTATTTTTTATTTCAAGAATATGTTCCCGGTTTATCGGATTCCATGTTCACGGTTGGCATTTATGCGGATCGGCAACATAAGGTTAAGGGAATGTTTACTGGACGAAAGGTACGGGGCTTTCCGCCTGATATCGGAGATTGCATTGTCGGGCAGGTCGAAGAAATGCCGGGTGAAATCAAAGAGCTTGTCAAGAGCATGTGCAAAGAGATTGGTTATCACGGTATCGCAGAATTCGAGTTCAAAAGAGATACGATAAGCGGGCAATACAAAATTATCGAAATAAATCCCCGCAGTTGGTCGTGGATTGGCATTACCCCGGCTTGCGGGGTGAGCCTACCTTGGATCGCTTATGCCGATCTTACCAGTATCGAGAATGTATCATATGTTGAAAGTGCTGTGCCGATGGGCAGCGTAAAATATGTAAAAATTCTTGAAGACATGAAGAACTGCCTTTATGGATATCGGCGTCTGGGTTTTCATGGGTGGAATATGACACCCTTGCAATGGTGGAAATCTTTAAGAGCAAAAAAAATTGTTTGCGCGGAATTCGCAAAAGACGATGTTTTAATCGGAATTCGTGCAAGTTATTACTTTTTAAAATCGATTGCCGCAGCTTTGATTCGAAGGGGAAGCGCTTGAACACGAACATCGACTACACAGCCCTCCTCCAGGGCCGCTATGAGGCTGAGCGGCTGCCGAAAGATTTCTCGCCGGAGCGGATCGTCCCCGATTTTGCCTTCAATGTGTTGAATCCGCTGGGGCTGCTCTATCGCCCTGTGGTGGATGAGGATTATATGGCCCGGGGCGGGGCAAAACCTGTCTGGCCCGATGGCAAGCCTTTTGCGGTCTGTCTCACACATGATGTGGATCTGGTGACCATGTTTTCTTTCCGTCAAGATTCCCGTAAACGGTGCGCAGCCCTCATGAATTGTCCATCACCAGCGAGGAAGTTTAGGGAGCTAGCCGGCTGGGGATTAGATGCTGCAAGGGCCATCAAAAGAATTTCGATGCTGGATCCGTTGCACTGCTACGAGCGCTGGCTGGAGGTCGAAGAAAAGGTCGGGGCCCGCTCCACGTTTTTCTTCTGGCCGGGTTGGAAGGCCGTGAGCAAGCATCATCCATCCGATTGCCTGTACGACATGGAGGATCGAGTCGTATTCGACGAGCAAAGATGCACGGTTGCCGAGATGATCAGGGAAATTGACCGCCGGGGCTGGGAGATCGGCCTGCACCCCTCCTGGCATTCCTTCAACGACACCGAAGAGATGAAGCGCCAGAAGGCAGCCCTTGAAATGGCTCTGTGCAAGGATGTCGTCAGCGTACGGCAGCACTACTTGCATTATGATATTCGCGTGACGCCCCGTGTGCAGGCTGAGGCTGGTTTAAAATACGATTCAACACTGGGATTCAACGACAATGTAGGTTTTCGCTTCGGGACTTGCTACCCTTGGCGGCTTTGGGATTTGGGGGGCGCGTCGAGCGCTGAGGCGGATGCGCCCGCAACACAGTTACCCATCATCGAAATCCCCCTCATAATACAGGACGGCGCACTCCTCAACCCCGTCAAGGGCATGCGCCTCGATGAAGATACTGCCTTCCCGTATGTGAAGCAGATCACTGCGGAGGTAGAGTGCGTGGGCGGCGTCTTGACCCTGCTGTGGCATCCGAACGCGCTGGCTAATCCTCCCTGGTGGAATCTCTATTGCCGCAGTTTGGAGTATCTTAAACAAAAGATCGCATTTTTCGCCCCGGTCCGGGAAATAGCGGAAGCAACCAATCAAAAAGGTGAACTGGCCACTTAGCAGAAAGAATCTCAAGTTGGAGACGGAAGGGTTAGAACTTGATGTGGCAACAGCAAAGGAAATGATCACAAATTTTTATGATGGGATTGTAGCTGCTCAGGAATTTCAAGTGTCGCGGAAAATATCTGGAATTGTTGAAAAACAATTGATGCAGTGCTTGGCAAATTCCAAACTGGTCTTATTGAACATAGAAGTGAAACCTTTGGATAAAATTCGGAATTAAGAAATCAGAGGAATCGAAAATTATGGGCTTTAAAAGTGCTACTGATAATAATATCACTATGTTAGTAGTTAATAGCTGTGAATTTTTGGCAGAGAAATTACGCAAAATCAAAGATGACAAAAGAAGATGAAATCGGGGTTATGACCAAAAGTCTTTCTATGAGTAACAGGCGTGTTCTTATTGTTTCATATCATTTCCCGCCACGACCATCGATTGCCGCTTTGAGGATCAGAGGATTGGCAAAATATCTTCCCGAACATGGTTGGGTGCCAGTTATACTTACAGCAGCATACTCCTCTGATTCGGAAAGTCCTTTTAATGTTGTACAAACACACTATCCTGGCGATGCAATGAGTAGTTTGAAGCGCAAGATATTTTTAACGCCAGACAAAGGGTTCCAAGAACAAATTGGCCTTCCTCGTGCCTGGCGAGGAGCAAAAGGTAAAGAAGGTATAGTCAGTAAAATTATCAAACATGTTAAATCAATTATAGCTTACCCCGATGATGAAAAGGGGTGGTATCCGTTTGCTGTGAGTGAAGCGGATAATTTGATAAAAAACGGGCAATTCGATGCCCTAATTAGCAGCGCGGCGCCTTATACCTGTCACCTCATCGCAAAAACTCTTAAATCTGGCCACGACCTTCCATGGATTGCCGATTTTCGTGATCTTTGGACGCAGAATCATTATTATTCATATGGATTATTAAGGCATTTTTTTGAGAAAAAGCTTGAGTTAAAAACACTCAGTTTAGCCGACGCGCTTGTGACTGTTTCCGATCCTTTAGCTCAAAAATTAGAATCTCTGCATAAGGACAAGCGCGTAGTGACCATCACAAATGGCTTCGATAGCGATGATGTCGCTACGTTACCTTTGACTAAAGAATTTTCCATCACTTATACGGGCCAAATTTATACCGGTAAGCAAGATCCCAAACTCCTCTTTCAGGCAATAAGTGAGTTGATTGTAGAGGGTAGCATCGCAGAATCACAGATCAGGGTTCGTTTTCTGGGAGGCTCACCTTATTGGCTTGAACAGGAGGTAAAAAAATACAACTTGGCAAGAATAGTGGAAATTCAACCGAGGGCACCAAGAGATATCGCACTCAGTATGCAGCGGGAGTCCCATGTCCTCCTGCTTCTCAATTGGAGTGACCCCGCTGAACTTGGAGTTTATACTGGAAAAATCTTTGAGTATCTGGCAGCCCAAAAGCCTATCCTTGCAGTAGGTGGACCCGGCGGGGTTGTGGCTGAACTCTTGAATCACACCGGCGTGGGTGTGCATGTTGCGTCATTAGATAAGCTGAAGGTTTTACTCGGATCGTGGTATCAGGAATATATAACAAAGGGCCGCGTTACGTATTGCGGCAACTGGGATGAGGTTAAGAAATTCAGCCATCGAGAAATGGCCCGCAAATTTGCCGAATTGTTGAACAATGTTACGCGCCGCTTATAATAGATTGAGAACTATAACTTCAGACAAAGCAGCCTCTTTGATGCAGCCAGTTTTGGCCTCTGATTGATATAAGCCCGATGTTTCTCCATATGTATGCATGGGGTAAGCTCCATGAGATCGCTGGCATCAAAAACTGAGACCGTGCCTTGCACGGTGACTTATTTTAGAAGCATTTGGGATTTTCCCGATTTTTCAAGAAACAGCGATTGGTTCAGACCGAGGGTGCCAATTAAACTAACGGCTTGATGCCAGGCAGAAGCAGAGCTAAGCAATTGGATGTAAGGTGAAGTAATGGTTTTTCGGAGAAGCCGTTGACATGAGCGTAAACGTTTTATCTCTTCAGCGGGGTTTACTTTACCTGACGATTTTATTTTCTTTTTCCGGATCATTATTTTTATCATGGGAAATCGGGGCGTTCCATATATTCCCCTTCAGAATATTCTTAATTTTGCAGTGGTTATTATTTGCCGGATATATTTATTTCATCAGAGAAGGTCATCTGCAACTTTCGCATATAAAAGTGAAGGTCTATCTTCAATATTTCGCTATATGGCTTGGCTATGCTTTTGTCTCCATCATGTGGGCGGCCGATCAGGTTGCAGCGGTAAAAAACATCATTTTTCTTTTCACAGGCATATCTATCATATTTTTTCTTGTTTATTTCTTCCGCAACTTAAATACGCTTAAATGGCTTTATCTTTTGTGGCTATTGATATTCGTGGTATTGATTCCAATAGGTATATGGGAGGTTGCAACTGGAAATCATTTAGCCACTTCAACCTTGTTAGATGAAGAAAGATCTTGGGTGATGTTTGCGCCAACAACCGTATTTACTAACCAAAATGATTATGCAGCATTTATTGCCTTGACGATTCCAATGATCCTTGTGTGGATCAGGTATTATTCAAAATTATATATTCGCATTTTAGGTGTTCTTGTTTTGATCGGCAGTCTGTCTTTATTGATAATGACGACCTCGCGCTCTTGTTATCTTGCAGTATTCGCAGGTTTGGCCTTCTGGTTTATATTTCTATTGCAGGTAAAAAAGAAACTGATAACATTGGTCACAGTCACGGCGATCTGCATCCTGCTTCTCCTTGCATTTTCAGACTGGATTCAAGACACATTTTCATTAGTGCAAACTCAGATAAGTAGTCTTGATAGTGTTGTATCCGCCACAGATGATTTTAGCTCTAATATTGTGCGGAAAAACCTAATAAAAAACACAATATACTTTACCGCCCAATCGGCAGGTTTCGGCGTTGGCGCCGGAAATGCGGAGTATTATATGGAAAGATACGGTATTTATCCGACAGGCCATATAACTAATGTGCACAACTGGTGGGCGGAAATTCTTGCAAATTATGGAATATTTATTTTTGCCGGTTATGTAGTTTTATATATTTCCATTTTTTTGAACCTATGGCGTGCATACAAGGGTATTAATGTGCAAACTGAAAAAATGATTTGTGAGGCTCTCCTGGTGGGATTGATAAGTTTTTTTATGGCAAGTATTAGCTCCAGCTCAATAATAGCATTTCCACCGCAATGGATATTCTTTGGTTTTTGTCTGGCATTTTTAAATTATTTAAGAAATAAAGAACTTCCACGTGCATATCCTTATCATACCTTCTGAACATCTCGTCACAGAAAAAGCGCCATTTGCGGGAGTGTTTCAATTGGAACAAGCCCGGGCATTGGCCTGCGCTGGTCATCAGGTTGGCGTCATATCCGTGGGCGTTATTACATTGCGGCATCTGCTTTCGGGATATCCGTATAAAAAGCAGGAACAGTTCAAAAATCTCTATATTGCAAGGAGATACGAAAGAATACTTGCGCCGGCAAGGTACTATCCTCATAAGGCCTTTCAAAAGAAAATTTCCAAGCTTTTTTTTACTAAATTCGATGCTTATATAAATAAAAGCGGCAGACCCGATGTGGTGCATGCCCATAATTTTCTTCACGCCGGATTTATTGCCGCTGAATTGAAAGACAAACACGGCATCCCTTTTGTGCTGACAGAGCACAGCTCATCATTTGCCCGTGGAGGAGTGCCTGAGGGATTAAATAGCGCCCTGCGGACGTTGTGTGAAAAAGCGGCTTCTGTTAATTGCGTCAGCCTTGCCTTTAAAAAATTACTGGATCAACGATTAGGCGTTAATTTTGAAGTTTTTCACAACATAGTGGATGGCATTTTCTTTGAAAAACAGCGCATTGAAAAGAAAGATGATTATTTTCGTTTTCTCAATGTTGCATCTTTAGATGATAACAAAAACCAGGCTCTGGCTTTAAGGGCTTTTTCCAAAAAATTCAAAAATCAAAAATATCGCCTTACTTTCATAGGCGATGGTCCACTGGAATCAAAGTTGAAAAATCTTGCAAAACAATTGGGTATAGCCGGGCAGGTGGAATTTCTGGGGCGATTACCAAGAGAGTCTGTTCGGGACGAGATGATGAAATCACATTGTTTTGTGCTTCCAAGTTCTTTTGAGACTTTCGGCGTAGTCTTGATTGAGGCGCTGGCCTGCGGCATCCCGCTGGTTGCCACAAAATGCGGCGGCCCCGAGGATATTGTAAATCCGGGTAATGGTATCCTGGTCGATGTCGGGTCCGAAGACCAACTCGCGGCGGCTATGGAAAAAATTGTAAAAACGCATGCCCACTACAGGCCGGAGCAACTGCGGGCGGAAGCTCAATCTAAATATGGGGAAAGGGTTTTTACGGATAGAGCCATTGCCATTTATCAAAAAGCTATTCAAGGAAGAGCATAAGTATGAATGAATCTATTTTGCAAACCTGCACCCGCTGCGTGATGGACACCACCGACCCTGACATCACTTTTGATAGTGCCGGTGTCTGCAATCATTGTCGAAATTTTGATGAAGTGACGTCCAGGCGGTGGTTTCCCAATGAAGAAGGGCAGCGCAAGCTGGAGGCTTTGGTAGACAAGATTAAACAAGAAAATAGGAGCAAATCTTACGACTGTATTTTAGGCTTAAGCGGCGGGCTGGACAGCTCTTATTTGGCTCTGGTGATGAAGGACTATGGGCTGCGATCGCTCGTTGTTCACGTAGATGCAGGTTGGAACAGTGAGTTTGCGGTTAAAAATATTGAAGCTGTATTGAATCATTGCGGTTTTCAACTCCATAAAATTGTAATAGATTGGGAAGAGGTAAAAGACCTTCAATTGGCCTATCTGAAAGCCGGTGTGGCGAATCAGGATGTAGTGCAGGATCATGCATTCTTTGCGGCTCTTTATCATTTTGCGGTAAAAAACCATATTCGCTATGTGATTGGCGGGGGCAATATTCCAACCGAATGCATCTTTCCTGCGGCATGGCACCATGCGGCTATGGACGCCATCAATATCAAAGCGATTCATCAAAAATACGGGACAAGGCCACTACGGGATTTTCCTCTGATTAGTTTTTTTGAATACTACGTCTATTATCCCTTCATCAAAAAAATGACGGCGGTACGTCCGTTGAATTTGATGCCCTATAGCAAGGAAATTGCCCTCAAACGTTTGACGGCCATCGGCTATGTGCCCTATGAGCGCAAGCATGGGGAGTCGCGGTTCACCAAGTTTTTTCAGAATTATTACCTGCCCAAAAAATTTAACATGGATAAACGAAAGCCCCATTTATCCAGCATGATTGTGACCGGGATAATCAGTCGCGAGCAGGCCCTTAAGGCTTTGCAGGCGCCCCTTTATGAAGAGGCTGAACTTCAGGAAGACAAGACGTATATCGCCGGAAAGCTGGGTATTACCGTGCCTGAATTGAACGCATATATAGAAGCTCCGCCCAGGCACTATTCGAAATTTGCAAACTGGGATGGTCGATACAAACTCTTGAAAGCCACACAGAATATTCTAACTAAGTTGACCGGGAAAGCCATAAATGCCTATTCGTAAAATCGCCCACCTCACCTCTGTTCACACCCGTTACGATACTCGGATTTTTCTTAAAATGTGCACTTCGCTCGCAAAGGATCCGGAGTATAAAGTGTATTTGGTCGTGGCGGATGATTTGCCCGATGAGGAAAAGAACGGAGTCACAATAGTAAGTGTCGGCAAAACCACCGGCGGGCGACTTTCCAGAATGACCAGAACGGTTGGCAGGGTCTATAAAAAGGCAATGGAACTGGATTGCGATCTTTACCATTTTCACGATCCGGAGCTGATGCCGATAGGTGTCAAATTAAAAAAACGCGGTAAAAAAGTCATATATGATGTTCACGAGGATGCACGTCAGCAAATAATGTTAAAAGGGTACATCCCCGCAATTTTGAGAAAAGCGCTGTCTTGCATTTATGCGCGATATGAGGATTATGCCTGCCGACAGTTTGCCGCGCTTATTACTCCACAGGAAATAATGTCGCAATACTATCAAAAGATCAAAATGACTGTAACAGTCGAGAATTTTGTCGATTTGTCATTGTATCCTGAAAGAAAGCTTGACTTTACAAAACCTATTTTACTGCATGCAGGTGCGCTATCCGATGATAGGGGGCTCTACAACATGGTCAATGCCGCAAAGTTTTTAAAAGGCGATTTTTTATTTTATGTGGCTGGACGCTTGGATGGTCATGTGTCGCCAGTTTCACTTAGTCCTCTGATCTACCTTGGATTTTTGGACCCTAAAAGCCTTGTTGATGCTTATCGTAAATCAAATATAGGTGTTATTCTTTATAATAATGTTGGTCAGTATTGGATGGCCGGTGCCGTCAAATGCTATGAATACATGGCAAATTCCATGCCTGTCTTAATGCCAGATTTTGGGGAATGGGTTGATTTTAACAGAGTTCATCAATGCGGCATAAACGTTGATGTCCAAAACGCACAGAGTATTGCTGAGGCCATTCATTATCTCATTGACAATCCTGAAAAGGCGAGTGAGTTGGGAAGGAACGGTCGCAGATGGGTTGAAGAAAGGTATTCCTGGCAGTCGGCTTTTCGAAAACTTCAATCTTTATATGGTCAGCTTTTGGAAACACCGGTTTCTTTGTGATGTGCACATTACTTGGCAAAAAATAAAGTGAAAATGGGAAACAAGGGGCGATAATATGATAAACAGCATCAGCAAGATATTAGTTTTAGCTCCGCACACCGACGATGGTGAGTTTGGTTGTGGCGGGAGTGTTGCGAGGTTTATCAGAGAAGGTAAAGACGTTTATTATGCTGCCTTTTCCACGGCGGAAGAATCTGTGCCTGATCCCTGGCCAAAAGATATTTTAAAGACGGAAGTAAGGGAAGCAACAAAGAGGCTGGGGATTGGAGAGGATAAACTTGTTATATTCAACTACGAGGTTCGGAAATTAAGCTATCACCGTCAGGAAATTCTGGAAGACCTTGTTAAAATCAAAAATACCATATGTCCGGATTTGGTATTTCTGCCCTCGTCCAGTGATGTCCATCAGGATCATTCCACTGTTTCCATTGAAGGAATCAGGGCATTTAAAAATACGTCCATTCTCGGTTATGAAATTCCCTGGAACAACATTGAATTCAGAACGGAAGCATTTGTTCTGCTGGCAGATGAGGATATAAACAAGAAATTACATGCACTGGATGCCTACAATTCGCAAAAGGGGCGGAACTACGCAAATGAAGAATTTATCCGAAGCTTGGCTCGTACAAGAGGGGTGCAAATCGGTAGCCAATACGCGGAAGCCTTCGAGGTGATAAGATGGGTGATGAAATAAAAATAAAGCCCGTTCGTGATTTGACGGCTCTGCAGATCGCCTCGTTTCTGGGAGCTGAGCTGGTCGGCCAGGATTACCCTATTAAAACAGCCACACCGTTTGCCGCACCTGCTGACTACGCTATTACTTTTTCAAAAAATAAATTGACCGGTGATTTTTTCCCCGGCATCCATAACACTTGTATTATCACATCCGCAATTCCAGACGTGCCCGGTGCGCATGCCTACATTATTGTCGATAATCCCAGGCTGGCTTTCGCAAAGGTTCTCGCAGAATTTTTTGTGGAAAGGAAAAAGGCAGGCATTGGACAGTTCACCATAATCGACCCAACTGCCAAAATCGGGAAGGATGTCATTATCGGAAATGGCTGCACCATCGGACGGAATGTTGAAATCGGTGATTATACGGAAATACATAACAATGTGGTTTTAGCAAATGGTGTAAAGGTCGGTAATTATTGCCGACTTAAATCTAATTCGGTGATAGGAGAGAAAGGCTTTGGTTTTCCCTTTGCAGAAGATGGGACGCCCGTTGAATTACCGCATTTAGCAAGTGTGAGGATAGCAGATTATGTTGAAATAGGCGCGTTGAATACTGTGGTTGGAGGTGCGCTGAGTGATACGATAATCCATTCCCATGTAAAAACTGATGACCATGTTCACATAGCCCATAATTGCGAAATAGGTGCACGAACAGTCATAACAGCGTGTAGCGAAATAAGCGGCAGTGTTAAAATAGGTGAACGTTGCTGGTTGAGTCCGAATTGTTCCATTATGAATAAAATAAATATTGGTGACGATTGTTTTATCGGACTTGGGGCAGTGGTCTTAAAAGATGTGCCGTCCGGCGCGGTCATGGTTGGAAATCCGGCAAAAATTCTTAGAATTGCGCCGGTCGAATTATGAAAGTATGGTTGATAAAAATTGGTGAACCTCTGCCTATTGAAGGAGCGGGTGTCCGTTTACTCCGTGTCGGCTTACTTTTTAACAAGTTATCCTCCAGTGGCCACAACGTTCTTTGGTGGTCTTCTACTTTCAGTCACTCAGCCAAACGGCATTTATTTGTTGAAGACAAAAAAATTAAGTACTCAGACCACTCTTCAATACATTTAATTAACTCCATAGGTTATCATAAAAATATTTCTCTGCGGCGCGTTATTGACCACGTTGAGGTAGCAAGCAAATTTCGCCACCTGTCTCTCAAGGAACCCACACCGGATGTTATATTTTGCGCAATGCCAACCTTGGATCTTAGCCTTGCCGCGGTAAAATATGGCTGCAAGCACCAAGTTCCGGTTGTTATTGATATGCGTGATATGTGGCCGGATATTTTTGTCAGCCGTGCGCCTGCGATGTTTCAGAAGATTCTTCGAAAGATTCTCATCTACCCTTTTTACCAAATAAGAACTGTCTGTAAAGAAGCAAGTGCGATTACAGGGATTACGCAAGGCTATGTTGACTGGGGATTACAATATGCAGAAAGAGAGAAAACATCTTTTGACAGGGATTTCCCCATGGGCTACAGCGCTGACACGCCTGATCTTGACGAAATTAAGGCGGCTGAAGCATTCTGGTCTGAACAAGGCATAAATCCAAGAGAAAACCAATTTATAGTTTGCCTTTTTTCGAACATCGTTAAGCAACTGGAATTAGAAACGGTAATTGACGCCGCGCGACGATTGGAAAAAACTGGAAGGCATTTCCGTTTTGTATTTTGCGGGCGTGGTGATGCCCTTGAGTACTTTAAAAATTATGCCTCTGGTTGCAAGACCGTATCTTTCCCCGGCTGGGTGGATAAATCCCAAATATGGGTTTTGCTACGACTTGCACACGCCGGAGTGGCGCCATATAAAAGTACGGAAGATTTTTTGATCAGCATCCCGAACAAAGCAATAGAATATATGTCAGCTGGGTTGCCAATTGTATCTAGCCTCAAAGGGACGCTACAGGAGCTGCTTGCGAAGCACGAAATCGGCGTAACTTATGAAAATAATAATATTGATAGTTTGTTTAATTTGCTTTGTAACCTTTACGACAATCCCCATGAGTTGACGATAATGTCCAATAATTCTAACAGTCTTTTTAAGGCGCGTTTTAGTGCTGAAAATGTTTATTCGGATATGTGTGCATATCTGGAGGAGGTCGTAAATACTTATAAAATCAGACAGAATCAAAGTTGAGTATTTACGAAATGACCGCCTGTGTAAATATTTCTGAAAAAGGTATTTATTTAAAGTGCGCACTTGGCATTAAACGTCTATGCGATTTTACAGCGTCTATTATTTTTATACTGCTTTTTTCACCATTATTATTGTTTATATCAATGGCCGTGAAACTATCAAGCCCCGGCCCTGTTTTTTATCGTGGCGTAAGAGCCGGCTTGTTTGGCAGGCCATTTCGTATTTTAAAATTTAGAACTATGGTGCAGGATGCGGAAAAGCTGGGTGGTCCCACCACAGGCACCAATGATGAACGCGTTACAAAAATCGGCAGCCTGCTCAGAAAGACAAAACTCGATGAGATTCCGCAGCTTTTTAATGTCCTGACAGGTGAGATGAGTCTTGTCGGGCCCCGTCCTGAAGTGATGGAATATACGGCCCTGTATAACGATGAAGAAAAAATTATTTTATCTATGCGGCCGGGAATAACCGATTATGCTTCGATAGAATTTGCCGACCTGGATGATCTTGTGGGCAGCGCTGATCCCGACCGGTATTTCCGTGAGCATATTATGCCGCGAAAAACGCAACTGCGTGTCAAGTACGTTCGAGAGTGGTCTTTGTGGGGTGACTTTAAGATTTTGTGGCGAACATTTGCCAGAGTCGGAAAGAGGATAGTTGACAAGTGAGTGTTATCGAATCCATGCAATTGGGCGATACTGAATATAGAGTCAGTCGCTTGGGGTTCGGTTGCTGGGCAATAGGCGGCCATGGCTGGGGAAAGGTCAACGATGAAGATTCCCGACGTGCCGTCCGATGCGCGCTGGAGCGGGGTATTACTTTTTTCGATACGGCCGATGTGTACGGTTTAGGTAAGTCGGAAAATGTGTTGGCGGAAGCTTTGGGGTCTTCACGCCATGATGTGGTGATTGCGACTAAAGGCGGCGTCAGATGGGATGCCACAGGAAAAATATGGACGGATATCTCGCCTGGATATTTGCGAAGTGCAGTAGAAGCCAGTTTGTCACGCTTAAAGGTTGAACAAATTACCTTGTACTATATTCATAAACCTGATCAGAAAACCCCGATTCAGGCTAGTGTGGAAGCACTGGAACGTATGAGGCAGGAAGGAAAGATCGGTGCGCCAGGGGTTTCCAATTTTACCGCAGATGAATTAAGGCAGGCCCTGGAAATTACGAAAATAGCTGCAGTTCAGATAAGGGCGAATGTTCTTGAAAGATCGCTTCTTGATGATTTATTGCCGCTTTGCCGGGAACATAATATCAGTCTGGTCGCCTGGGGGGCGCTGGCTGACGGTTTACTGACTGGAAAATTTTCCCCAGATTCCAATTTCACGGAAGATGATCACCGCAGCAGGATGCCGCTGTTTAAGGGTGATGCATTTGTTCAGACTTTAAGTCGCATCAAAAGGCTCGGGCAGATGACCGCAAACAAGGAACGTCTGAACTGTCAGCTCGCACTACGCTGGCTTCTGGATTACTCGCCCTTCGTCTGCGCACTGTTTGGAGCCAAGACAGAAAAGCAGGTACATGAAAATTCCGGGGCGTCTGGATGGCATCTGACAGATTTGGACATGACGGAGATCGATAACATTGTTAATTCATAAAACTGACGGATGGATGAATCAATGAGCTATTCAACTGATTTTCTTGTAAATTTGTATAGAATCATGTTGAGAATCAGAATCTGCGAGGAAAGCCTGGTCGAACCGATATTGAATCGCGAGATTCTTTGTCCTTGTCATCTATATTCGGGAGAAGAAGCGATCGCCGCCGGTATAGGCGTCTTGCTGGATGAAAGAGATTATGTATTCAGCAATCATCGCGCCCACGGCCATTATTTGGCCAAGGGTGGGTCTCTCAATGCAATGGTGGCGGAGGTATACGGGCGTGAATCAGGCTGCTCGCGCGGCCGAGGTGGTTCAATGCACCTCATTGATCCCGAGGTAGGCATGCTGGGTTCGGCGCCCATCGTATCCGGGACAATTTCTCTGGGGTTGGGCTCCGCGCTGGCGAGTCTTATTCGGGGTGATGACCGTGTAACGGTGGTATTTTTCGGCGACGGAGCGACCGGTGAGGGTGTGCTTTATGAATCCCTGAATTTCGCGGCTCTATGGAAGCTTCCCATTATTTTTGTGTGCGAAAATAATTTCTACGCCACGCATATGCCTGTTTCGGATTGCCGTGTTCAGAGTAAAATACGTTCTATTGCTGACCCTTTTTGCATCGCTAACTGTGAAGTAGATGGCAACGATGTTCTGGCCGTTTTCGAAGCGGCGAAAAAAGTAGTTGAAAAATGCAGACGTGGTGAGGGGCCTTTTTTCATGGAATGCCTGACCTACCGGCTGCGTGGACATGTAGGTCCGGATGATAATGTTCAAGGCTTGCACACGGATATCCGGCCGCCTGAAGAGGTTGAGGCCTGGCGAAAGAGAGACCCGCTCGTGTTGTTTAAAGACCTGCTGCTCCGGCAATATCATATAGGAGAACAAGTGTTGCGAAACATGGAGGCAGAGGTGGAGGCCGAAATACGCATTGCCCATGACTTGGCCCAAAAGAGTCCCCATCCGGATGGAAAGGATTTATTAAATTATGTCTTCAGATAGAAAACTTCTCTACAGTTTGGCGATCAATGAAGCATTTCATCAGGCAATGGCGGCGGATGATTCTGTATTTCTCATCGGCCAGGGGACTAAAAGTCCATGGTATGTGGGCAACACAGCCAAAGGTCTCCTGGAGCGCTTTGGAAGAAACAGAGTGATTGATACGCCTGTTTCGGAAAATGCCATGACAGGTGCGGCGGTCGGCGCTGCGCTGGCCGGCATGAAGCCTGTTGTTGTTCATCCCCGTATGGATTTTATGCTCTATGCTTTCGACCCGGTGATCAATCAGGCCGCCAACTGGTATTATATGAATGGCGGGAGGTTATCTGTTCCGGTCGTTTTTTGGGGGATTATCAATCGGGGCGGCGAACAGGCCGCCCAGCATTCGCAGGCTTTGCATGCCATGTTTGCGCATGCCCCGGGCTTAAAGGTTGTGATGCCCGCAACGCCTTATGATGCCAAGGGGCTGATGATTGCGGCCATTAGCGACCCGAATCCCGTTGTTTATATTGATGACCGGTTTTTATACAATGAGGAAGACGATGTTCCTGAAGACATTTGTGAGATCGAAATAGGCAAGGGTATTGTTCGCAAAGAAGGGGCGGATATTACAATCGTGGCGGTTTCATTGATGGTGCGCGAGGCCCTCAAGGCAGCAGACAATCTGGCAAAAGTGGGTATTGATGCCGAATGCATAGATTTACGTTCAGTGAAACCAATTGATAAAGATATTATTCTACAGTCCGTGAGTAAGACAGGCCGCCTGGTGATTGCCGATGTTGGCTGGCAATCGTTTGGCGCTTCGGCGGAGATTGCCGCAATCGTTGCCCAGCATGGGTTTCAATTTCTGAAAGCACCTGTTTCACGTGTTGCCCTTCCGGATTGTCCGGCACCAGCCAGTTCATCACTGGAAAGAGCATATTATAAAACGCATATTGATATCGAACGGGCTGTGAAAAATGTTTTATATAATGGTGCCAGAGAGCGGGCAGGTGAACGAGCCTTATGAAAGGCTACTGGTTCAAAAAGAGCAAAGGAAATGCCTGAAGCTAGTTACTCAATACCACACCCGCTTGTTGAAAACGGCGGGTTTTTTTGCGCGGTTGTCATTACTGCGGGTTAGACAGTAGTTTCAGGGATAATTCTCTAAAATCGGCGGATATCCAGTAATAACGGCGACTTAGAGCAAAGTTTTCTGTAAGACCCATCCGGAAATTATTCAAAATACCAAGAAAGCAAATGAAATATA
>Ga0255345_1003023_pt1 | contig 20272 bp, 22 predicted proteins | sample wastewater_treat_6_FD_192415 | JGI IMG/M metagenome (GOLD analysis project Ga0255345, IMG submission 192415) | Wastewater microbial communities from Lulu Island WWTP, Vancouver, Canada - plant20 | ecosystem: Engineered > WWTP > Wastewater > Unclassified | place: Canada: Vancouver, British... | reverse complement strand
GAAAGTAATTTAAGACAATCAGGAATAAATGCTCAATTTAAACAGGTAAATGAAACTCTTAGTAAGATTGAAAAGCATTTGGAGCGACAGAATGGCAATATTTTCCGTTTGCAAAAAGAATCAGAGGAACGAAAGCAGGCAGTGGAAGATTTTAAAAAATTGGAATCGAAGATAAAATGGTGTACAAAACATTGGTTGGGAATTATATTGATAACAATGGTAGTTATATGGTGTATTTTATTCTTATACGAAGTTGGACTGTTTCAACAATTATTTCAATTAATATTTAATAAAGTGGTATGATGTGTTTTAAATGGTTAAAAAAGTTATTCGGTAGTACAGTGGAACTTCCAACGTGGTCACACGCTAAGAAAGTTGCATTGTTATTTGGGATAAATAACTATCCTGGATGGAATTCTGATTTAAGGGGATGTATAAATGATATATCTTTGGCTGAAAGTGTCTTGTATGATTTTCAAATACGCAAGTTCACTGATAAACAAGTTACGGTTGAAAATTTTGTTAATCAGGTAGAATATGCTATTGCAAATTCAGTACCGGGTGATGTATTATATATTCATTACAGCGGACATGGTACGTATGTGGAAGATTATAGTGGGGATGAGCTTGATGGGTATGATGAAGCTTTACGTTTATATGATGGAGTATTAATAGATGATAAGATGAACAGTATGTTACAAAAGATTCCTGATGGAGTTACTGTTTGTTTGTTACTTGATAGTTGTTTTAGCGGAGGGGCCACTCGCAGTTTTAAACAATCAAGATTTATGCCCCCAAAGTTTGAACGTAAGGAATATTTGCGTATTAAGCGTAGGTGGTATGAAGATTTAAAATGGGTAGTCTTTAGTGCATGTAGTGAGAACCAAACCAGTGCTGATGCTCTTATTGGAGGAAAGTATCATGGTGCTTTTTCTTACTATGCTCTTAATACTTTACGTGGCGATATGACATATAAAACATGGTATGATCTAATAAGGAAATATCTTCCAAGTAGGGATTTTGATCAGATTCCTACATTAGAAGGGAATTCAACACTTATTAACAAACAAGTATTAACTTAAATTAATTTATTATGGCAAATTTGTCGAGGAATTTTTACAACAAAGAAGTTGCATCACGCAACTTGATTACCACGATTACGGGGATAATCAGTGCCCTGCTTTCGATTTTGGTATTAACAGGAGTACTTACACCTGAGCAGTCAGGAGAGTTATCTGGACATGCTACAGCTATTGTGCAGGGCGTAACCGGAATATGGGGAGCTATTACTGCGATTATTCTGATGTTCAAGGCAACTGATGGGTAGTGTGTGAAAGGAGGGGATTACCGGGGGTGAAATATTCCCCCGGTTATTAATAATTTAAAATAATCAAGAGATGCAACGTACAAGAACAAGATTGACAACACAGCAATTACAGACATTTGCGAGTGAATTGATAGGAAGGGCAAATTTAGCGGCTCGACTGGGTCAGCAATTTGGAGGCTCACGTGACCTGTATTCAGCTCTTGGTTATGAAAAGAAATTAGAGTTTTCTCATTTTTCTGCAAAATATATTCGTCATGAGATTGCTCGTGCTGTTATTGACAGGCCGGTCAAATCAACATGGCAAGGATCACTTGAATTATTAGAATCAAGTAAATCACAGGATACTCCATTTGAGAAAGCATGGATTGCTCTTAATCGTAAATTGGGATTAAAAACAATTCTATCCCGTGCTGATCGTCTTACAGGAATAGGACGTTATGGAATATTGTTTTTAGGATTGGATGACATGCGTACTGTAAAGGATTTTGCCAATCCAGTAAAATCCGGACAACGTAAATTGATTTATGTTAAACCATTTGGAGAAAGTACTGTAAAAATAAAGAAGTTAGAATCCAGTCCGTCAAATCCAAGATATGGGATGCCTCTTATTTACAGTTTTGATGTAGATGATGTAAATGGGAATCCTACTGTGTATGATGTTCATTATTCAAGGGTTATTCATATCGTTGATAATCCTTTGGAATCTGATATATATGGAACTCCACGTCTTGAGCCGATATATAACAGACTTTGTGATTTGGAAAAGTTAGTTGGAGGGGATGCTGAAATGTTTTGGCGTAATGCTCGTCCGGGCTTTCAGGGAAAGGTGGAAAAGGACTTTCAGATGACTGAAGGTATGAGACGTGAACTTGTAGAACATCTTGATGAATATGAACATGATTTACGCCGGTTTATTATAAATGAAGGAATAGATATAGAACCGCTTACGCAACCTATTTCTGACCCTGAACCACATTTTAAAGTGTCTATTTCCTGTATCTCTGCACAAACGGGTATTCCTCAACGTGTGCTAATGGGAAGTGAGAGAGGAGAGTTAGCAAGTACCCAAGACACTTCTGAGTGGAAAGACTATGTGCAGTCACGCAGAGAGGATTTTGCCGAGCCTGCTATACTTAGGAAGTTTGTAGATAGATTAATAGAGTTAAAAATACTGCCTCAGCCATCAGAGGATTATACTGTTAAGTGGAGTGATCTTTATGCAATGAGTGAGAAAGAGAAAGTAGAAGTTGGAAAAGCTCGTGCTAACGCTTTACGTGAATATACGTATAATCCTATTGCGCAGGGTATAATTCCACCAAGTGTATTTTATGAGTACTTCCTTGGATTTTCTACTGAACAAATTACTCTTACCAATGCAATGCGTGATGAAATTATAAGTGAAGAGGAACTTGCAAATAAGATAATTGAAACTATTGAAGCTGAAACAAAAGAGGATGCAAGTCCGTTTGGACAAGGACAAGCCGGACAGCAGAAAGAAATATAATGGAACAAGTTGTTACATATAGTGAAGCCGTAAGACAGAATTACGATCCAACGCATACCACAACTTTACGTAATGCGTTTGCTCGTGATATGAAGCGACGGTTTCGTGAAATTGTAGGGGCTATAAAAATAGGTGTGGATAAACGGGATTGTTTTGGATTGAAGGAGAAAATACATACTTTACAGGTTACTCCTCCGGCTGAAGAGGCTTTTGCTTTTGTTCGTAGTTCTGCTAAAGTGTCAGGTTTTATGAAGTGGTTAAATCAGCAGGTAGAAAAAGGATTACTTACTGTTGCAGAATTAGAACAAGTTGGTGCCAGTGTAGAAGCCGTTTGGATGAATTTGTATTTGTTTGATGCTTATAAACGGGGAATTATACGGGCTCGTTATGAAATGCGTAATGCAGGAATGGATATTCCTCCAATTGAAGAACAAGGTGGTATAGGAATGGTCATGGGACTTCCTATGCATATTGATCGGTTGGGGCTTATATATACCAGAGCTTACACCACATTGAAAGAGATTACTGATGCAATGGATAATGTAATAAGTCAAATACTTGCACAGGGATTGGCTGAAGGTGATGGGCCGGCTTTATTGGCACGTAAGTTAGTGGCTGCTATTGATGGTACCGGGCTTGGAAAACTTGGAATAACAGACAGTATAGGAAGATTTATACCGGCTCAACGTAGAGCTGATATGCTTGCCAGAACTGAAATTATACGAGCTCATCATTTAGCAACAATACAGGAATATCGGAATTTTGGGGCATTGAAGATACATTTGAAAGCTGAATGGAATACAGGAAAAGATGATAGGGTATGTCCTATTTGTGCAGCACGTGAAGGAAAAGTTTATACCCTTGATGAAGCGGAAGGAATGATCCCGGCTCATCCGAATTGTTTTATTGATCCTCAGATTCCAATATATACTTCAGAAGGATGGAAACCTATTGGTCAAATTAAAGTAGGAGATTTGGTTTTAACACATAAACGAAGATTTAGAAGAGTTTATGCATTACCAAGACATAATGAGAAAGCTGATGTGACAACTTTAAGATTTAAGGGTACTTTACAACAAATATCTATGACAAGCAATCATCCTATTTTTATGTCTGATGGGAATTGGAAAGATGCAGGTTTGTGTAAGCCGGGGGATTCAGTTATGATATTAGGCAATGTTTGTAAACGATGTGGAAAACCTACTCCATATTTTAAGAAATATTGTTCTCGAACTTGTTTAAGTAAAGATATTACAGATAAACAATGGAGTGATCCTAATCACAGAAAAATTGTGTCTAAAAAGAATAGGGAATCTATGATTCATCAATATAAATCTGGAGAAAGAAATGGTGATTTGATTACGAAAAAAGCACATGAAAAAATTCAACAAATGGTGAAAGAAGGAAATCATCCTTTTCAAAGACCTGAAGTGCGAGATGTGATTAAGCAAGTAACTAATCTTCCAAAGCATAGAAAATCAAGTTCTGAAAGAATGAAGAAAAATAATCCTATGCATGATCCTGTAATTGTAGAAAAGGCAAAGCGGATTATGAAGGAGTTTTATATAAATAATCCTGAAAGAAGATTAAATGCTTTGATGGCTAATCATAGAAAAAGTGCAAATATGACTTGGATAGAGAAAAGGATGAGTGAACTTTTGGATAAGATGGGTATCCAATATGTTTATCAATACCCTATTCTAAACTACAATGTGGATTTTGCAATTCCAGGATTAAAGATCGCTATTGAGTGCGATGGAGAGTATTGGCATCAGGATAAGGCGAAAGATGATATACGTGATAGAAGAATAGAAAAAGAAGGATGGTCCGTATTACATTATACAGGGACTAAAATTAATCAATGTTTAAATGATATAGAATATGAATTATCGAGAGTGTTATGTAATCATTTGGGAGAATATGATTTAGTTCCTTATAAAATTGATTCTGTAAAGAATTGGACATTGAGTAGATCAATGCCTATGTATAATTTAAGTGTTGAAGAAGATGAATCTTATGTAGCAAAGGGTATAGTTGTACATAATTGCAGATGCATTTTTCTGCCATGGAGTGAAAGATTATTAGAATATGAAAAATAGGTTTGTCATAGTAGTAACTCAGCGGAATGCTGCTCCTTTTATAGGGAAGTGTTTAGATTCTGTATTGAATCAAACATATAAGAATTATATTGTCCCTATTATGGATGATTGTTCTGATGATGGCACGTGGGAGATTGTAAAACAATATCCTGAACCGTTTTATGGGATACGAAATGAGCCTCAACATGAATTTTGCTGTGTAAACTTTATTACAGCGATTAACTCATTTGCAAATGATGATGATATATTAGTACTCCTTAGTGGGGATGATTGGTTGTATTCTGATGATGTACTTGAGTACTTAAATGAAGTTTATCAGGATGATAATATATGGCTTACTTATGGGAGTTTTATATCAAGTAGTGGGGCAATAGGTGCTGATTTTTGTAAACCTCTTGTTAATACACGTACTTATCGAAGAAGCCGAAAGTGGTACACTTCTCATCTTATTACTTGTCGTAAGAAATTATGGAGTAAGATAAATCCAAAAGATTTACTTTACCAGGGACATTATCCAAATCATTCATTCGATAATGCATTTATGTACCCGATGGTTGAAATGGCAGGATTAAAGCATACAAAATATATTAAGAAGATACTTTGTGTATATAATGATCAGAATCCGCTTAGTGCGGAAAATTTTAAAAAGGATCCAGGGGCATTTGGACGTGAACGTAAATATTGGAGTCGGCAACCTATGTATGATGAATTGAAACGATTATGAATATATCAGAACAGATACGAGCTTTGGCAGGCAATCATGTGCCTCCATACCTTTATGGATCTAATTTCCGTCCGGGGAAAACTCTTATTCCGTATAGTGGGATGTACTGGGATACGGAAGAAGTAGAAGCGGCCATTGATACTTTTATGAATGGGGATTGGGTCAGTGCCGGGGAGAAGGTAAACGAGTTTGAAAGGATGTTTAGTGTTATGTTCCACAATAAACGATCATTTATGGTCAATAGTGGGTCATCTGCTAATTTGGTTATGATTGCTGCTCTCAAAGAGTATTATGGATGGAAAGATGGGGATGAAATAATTGTATCACCGGTTGGATTTCCTACAACAATATCAACAATTTGTCAAAACGGATTGAAACCGGTATTTGTAGATATTGAATGGGACACATTAAATTTTGATTTGTGTGGGATTGAAAAGAAAGTAACATCCCGGACCAAAGCCGTGTTTCTGTCTCCTGTACTTGGGAATCCTCCAAATATGGATGAATTGATGACTATTTGTAATAGGTTTAATTTGAAATTGATTCTTGATAATTGTGATAGTCTTGGCACACGTTGGGATGGTAATTACCTAAATCAATTTGCAGTTGCATCCTCGTGCTCATTTTATGCTGCCCATCACATATCTACCGGTGAAGGTGGTATGATTAGTTCGGATGATGAAAAGTTGATGCATATTGTAAACAGTCTATCATGGTGGGGAAGGGATTGTTATTGTGTAGGTAGTAATAATTTACTAAAGGAAGGAACTTGTGGAAAACGATTTAGCAAATGGCTTACCCCGTTGTATGATGGTGTAGTGGATCATAAATATGTATTTTCTCACATGGGATACAATTTCAAGCCGCTTGATTTGCAAGGTGCTATTGGAATAGTTCAATTAGGAAAGTTTACTGAAATATCGTCACGTCGCAAACGGAGTAAAGCAATTATTGAACGTATTGTAACATCCCATATTCCTGAAGTTGTTGGAGTTCATCATTTTGCGAAATCTGATGTTAATTGGTTTGGTGTTCCATTTATTTGTGAAGGTAAAGAATTGAAACAACGATTAGTGCAGCATTTTGAAACTTATAAAATACAGACTCGTAATTACTTTTCGGGGAATATATTGTTACATCCGGGGTATTCACATTTGGATGATTGTAAAAAGTATCCTGAAGCGAATAAGGTGCTTGATAAGGTTTTCTTTTTGGGATCCGCTCCACATTATGGGGATGAAGTTTTTGATTATATATATGGTGTTATTAAATCATTTTAATGAAATATAAAGAATACATACGGCAAATCATTCGTACTTACAAAGGGATTCCTTTTGAAGAGGATATTGTTTTGTTGATTCGTGAAAAAGGTATTACCAAAGGGTATTTGCGGCCGGTTTCAAAATATAATGAAACATTGGCAAAGATGATAATGCGATGGAGGGAAGCTAATCCAATTGGGTTTGCTAATAGATTTGAAGCTTCTTTGGAGAAAACTGAGAATTGGTATAAGAATATACTTCTTCCAAATGAGTATCGTATTTTGTTTTTTATTCATTCTATTGCTGGAATGGTGATTGGTCATTTAGGATACTCAACATTTAATTTTGGATTCCGTTCAGCTGAGATAGATAATGTTGTAAGAGGATTAAAGGGATTTGATAAAGGAATGATGTCTTTGGCATTACAAACTTTAATTCATTGGGGAAAAGAAAGGTTATTACTCGATGATATTTATTTAAGAGTATTGGAAGAAAATGAACATGCTATCAAATTTTATGAAAGAAATGGATTCAAAACATTGCGTAAGATCCCTTTATTTGAAAAAGTGGGACCGGATATTGTAGAATGGGTAGAATTACCATCAAGGGAACAAAAAGGAAGGCAACCAGATAAGTTTTTTAATTATATGAAATACGATGGATAAAATGATTTTAACAGCCGGCCCAAGTATTACACAACGTGAAATTGATTACGTTATGGACGCTGTTACCAATGGTGTTGGTGAACATTGGGGGGATTACATTAAACGATTTGAGTCTGCATTTGCAGAGTATATTGGTGTGAAGTATGCTATATCTACTTCTTCTTGTACAGGGGCGTTACATTTAGCACTTGTTGCTCTTGGAATAGGGGAAGGGGATGAAGTTATTGTTCCTGATATGTCATGGATTGCAACTGCCAGTGCTGTTTGTTATACTGGTGCCACTCCTGTATTTGCTGATGTTTTACCTTATACATGGTGTATTGATGCTTATGATATACGTCGTAAAATTACAAAACGTACTAAGGCGATTATACCAGTTCATTTGTATGGGCAACCATCGGATATGAATGATATTAGTGACATTGCAAAACAATATGGGTTGTCTATTGTGGAAGATGCTGCTCCTTCAGTAGGTGCAATGTATCATGGTAGGCGTACAGGATCATTTGGTGATGCGGGGTGTTTTAGTTTCCAAGGTGCAAAAACATTATCAACCGGTGAAGGTGGTATGTTGGTGACGGACAATACCGCACTCTTTGAAAAAGCCAAACATTATAATGAACATGGTCGTTCAGGTGCAGGGTTTGATATAAGTGATATAGGATTTAAGTACAAAATGAGTAATCTTCAAGCGGCACTTGGACTTGCTCAACTTAAACGTATTGAAGAGTTGGTTGCTAAGAAACGTCGGATATTTAGTTGGTATCTTGATGAATTGGGAGAAATTGATGGATTACGTATTAATGGAGGAATGACGGATCACATCCAACCTTCTTATTGGATGACTTCAATAGTATTAGAGCGGGAATTCCGTGTATGTAGAAATGTACTTATGGAGAAGTTAAAGGACCGTAAAATTGACACTCGTCCATTTTTTCCACCTATAAGTTCATTTCGCATGTTTAAATTAGTTGATAACCCTATCGCAATATTTTTGGGGAATAATGGAATAAACCTTCCAAGTGGACATCGGATAACATGGGATGAAGTTAAATATGTGTGTGATTGCATTAAAGAAATATTGCAATGAAGAAGTTGAACGATTTACATAAGCGCATTCTTGAAATATCGAGTAAAAAGAGATTGACTCATATTGGGAGTTGTTTGACTTCAGTTGATATTATTGATAGTATTTATCGTGATAAGAAGCCATACGAACCGTTTATACTTTCATGTGGACATGCCGGACTTGCTTTATATGTGGTACTTGAAAAGTATTTTGGTTTTGATGCTGAGGAAATATTTGATTTTTGTGGCACTCATCCTGAACGCAGTGAAAAGTATATGATTGATTGTTCAACAGGTAGTTTAGGGCATGGACTTGGTATTGCTGTAGGAATGTCACTTGCTGACAGGTCTCGTAAGGTTCATTGTTTGCTTTCTGACGGGGAATGTTATGAAGGAATTATTTGGGAAGCTGCCAATGTAATCACACGGTACAATATAACTAATTTGGATCTCCATATTAATTGGAATGGATGGTCTGCTTATAATAAGGTAGAAGAATGGATGTTGTCGAGTGTATGTACCATTTTTCCTGATATTAAAGTATATCACACAAAGGTTGAAGATTATGGTTTAAATGGTTTAACAGCTCATTATGTAAAGGTATGCGACGTAAATTTGGGAAAGATTTATACGAATTAATGTGTAATGATAGTAATATCATTCTTATTACGGCTGACATGGGATTTGGTATGTTAGATAAAATACGTAACAATCTGACAGCTCAGTTTTACAATGTAGGAGCTTCTGAGCAGGTTATGATGGATATGGCAGTAGGAATGGCTTTTTCAGGACGTATTCCAATAACATATTCTATCACACCGTTTTTATTATTCAGACCATTTGAAGTTATACGCAATTACATTAATAAAGAAATGGTGCCGGTTATAATGGTTGGTAGTGGAAGGGATGATAATTATAAGTATGAGGGATTCAGTCATTTTGCAGGGGATGATTATATTTTGGAGTCTTTAGAAAATATAGTAATTTTAAAGCCGGAAGGTGATTTTGATCTTAAAGAGATAGTTTATATGAATAAGCCGGTTTATTTAAACTTAAAACGATAGGAAAATAGATGCCTAAAGGAGTATATATACATAAAAAGAATCGTGTTTTTTCAGAAGAGCATCGAAGAAAAATATCTGAATCTTTGAAAGGTAAAAAGTTTTCAAAGGATAGAAGATTGCGTCTATCTTTATCGCATAAAGGAAAACCTAATCCCAATAAAGGGAAGCATGGATTATTTACTCATACGGAAGAAGCAAAACAAAGAATAAGACAATCGAGTTTGGGAAGAAAATATCCTAATAGAAAGAAAGTAACAGAGGAAACTAAGTTAAAGCTGTCATTAAAAAGTAAAGGAAGAAAGCATTCAGAAGAGGCTAAAGAGAAGATACGGAATTTTTGTTTGGGTAGAAAAAGACCTGAAATGACTGGAAAGAATAATCCAATGCATAAACATCCGAATGCATATAAATCTAAATTTGGAAAAACAGGGTATAGAAAGGATTTGGGAGTTTTTGTAAAATCTTCTTGGGAAGCAAATGTATTTAGAATTTATAGGTATTTGGGATATACAGTTCAATATGAACCTAAATCATTTAAGTTATCGAGTGGCAAAACGTATAGACCTGATTTTTATATAATCGAATTGGATTTATGGATTGAAGTTAAAGGGAGATGGCTAAAAGATGCTTATGAGAGATTTTTAAATTTTAAACAAGAATATAGTACATTGTTTATTCAAGTTATAGGACCGGATAAATACAAAGAAATGATTAAGAAGTATAAATCTTTAATCTATTTGGAGGGATAAAACTATGTGGACTTCGGGAGATGTTGATGAACATAAAAAAGGACTCACTGCTGAACAAAAAAAGAAGTGGGTAAAAATAGCTAATAAAGTTTTATTAGATTGCCTTGCAAAAGGGGAATCAGATAAAACTTGTGCTCCAAAGGCTATTCGTATTGCTAATAGTTCAATAGGTGCAAATGAATCATATTCTTTTGTTGCTAATTTCCAAACCGGCTATCAGATTGATAAACGAAAGCGAGAGAATCGTGATTATTTAGTTATCCCGGTTGTTATGATGGTTGAAGGAGTACATGCTGGAAGTCAGGGAGCCGTGTACCATTCAATAGATGAACTTGGGAAAGTTCCTGAATCTTGGAATGGTCGTCCAATAGTAATTGATCATCCAATGATTGATGGGATTCCTGTATCGGCTAATGATCCTGAAATTCTTGAACAATGTGGCATTGGTAACATATTTGATACATTTGTGGATGGTACGAAACTAAAAGCTAAAGCATGGATTGATGAATTGAAATTGCAGGAGATAAGCGTTGATTTATACAACAAAATAGTTGAAGGGGAAGAATTGGAAGTGAGTGTTGGTGTATTTACGGATAATGAAGATGTGGAAGGTATATGGCAAGATGAAAAATATACCAAAATTGCACACAATCATCGCCCTGATCATTTAGCAATTCTTCCTGAATCTATTGGTGCTTGTTCGTTGGCGGATGGATGTGGACTTGGAGTAAACCAAACAAATAATGATATGGAGATAACTAAATTACTTGAAAATTCTAAGATCAAGGATACCGTCCTATCGTTCAGTAAGGAGGGATTCTTGCTTTCTCATATCGGGGATTATCAATCTAAAGGGTATAGAGAAAAGATGGATGCTGTGTATTCTGCCCTTCGGGGTTTGGATCGAAATGGAAAATACCATTATCTTGAAGAAATGTACGACGATTATCTTGTATATAATCAAAGTTCAGATGATGGTTCAACGTTATACAGGCAATCTTATACGTTCGAGAGCGGGAAAATCGAACTTACAGGGGACCCTGTCGAAGTCCGCAAACAGGTGGATTATATTAGTATTAACAAACAATCAAAGGAGGTTAACATGACACAGAAAAAGAATCCGTGCCCTGCCTGTCTTGAAAAAGTAAATGCTCTGATTGCCAATGCGGAATCAAGCTTTGCCGAAGCTGACAGGGAATGGCTCGAAACACTTTCTGAAGATCAACTTGATAAAATTGCCCCAAAGGTGATTGAAAAAGAGGTCGAAAAGAAAGTTGAAGTCGAAGTGAACAAGCTCACTCCTGAAGATCAGGCTGCTCTTGCCTTTGGTAAAAAGCAGCTGAAGGAAAGGAGAGAGAAGTACATTGCAGGAATCCAGGCAAATGCTAAAGACATTTGGCCGGCAGAAAGGCTGAAAGACCTGGATGATGATATGTTGGAAAGAATTCATAATTCGGTAGTGAAAGAGGAAGAAGCTCCTGCTGATTATTCACTCTATGGTGCTGGAATACGCAGACCTGAAAGTGCTGATCAGGAAGAACCTTTGCTTCCTACTGGATTTGGTATGTCTAAAGAAAAGTAGGAAAAGGAGGTAAAAAATGGCAACTACTTATAACACAATTAAACTGAAAAAATATCAGGATATTATTGAGGAATATGCAGCAGCGTCTGTAATTACTCCCGGTAATCTGATAGAACTCACTTCTTCTGGAACGGTACAGAACCATTCCACAGAAGGCGGGAATGCTCTACCAATGTTTGCTCTTGAAGATGAACTTCAGGGTCGTGGCATTGAGGATGACTATGCAGCTGCTGATAAAGTGCAGTGCTGGGTTGCTCAACCTGGGGAAATAGTGTATGCACGTTTGGCAGATGGAGAAAGTGTCGCACCTGGTGATTTTCTTGAATCGGCTGGTGGTGGGACTTTGAAGAAACACACAGCAACTACTCTTTCATCTGATCCTTCAGAAACAATCTACACTAAGAATATTGTTGGTGTAGCTCTTGAATCACGTGAACTTGATAGCTTATCCGGTGGAGGTGGAGATTCAAGCCTTGCTGAAAATTCACAGTATATCAAGGTTAGAATTGTTTAACCATAAAAAAGGAGGATAAGAAATGGATAAAAACGTTGATTTAATAGGAAGAGGCGGAGGTATTGGTGACGTAGCCAGCAAATTTGCTTCTGAAAGTGCTTTGAGCGTGAATAAAATGCGCCCGTGGCTTAATGAAAAAGATGGAAGGGTATATATTTCTGTGTTCAAAGGGGGAGACCCTAATGATCCTAAGAGTTATTACAACCAACCCATTATGGCAAATGCTGGGAGCACACTTCGCAGAGACGAATGGAAGAGACTCGATGAGGCTCTTATTGAAGTTTCCCGTTCTCGTCTTGGTGGGGCTGATGACCTTGTTTCCAAAGGGCTTACTTATGATCTTGGAAACGGAATGGGTACAACAGTTCTTGAATGGCATGACGTAAGTGATGCTATGGAGGCTGATCTGACAATGGATGGAGTAACCCGTAGCATTGGGGGTCGTCCTGTATTCCAGCACAATTATTTACCAATACCTATTATTCACGTTGATTATGAAATCAACGAAAGGGTATTGCAGGCATCACGTAAACTGGGTAATCCGCTTGATACTACTGCTGCTGAACGTGCAGGTCGGAAAGTACTGGAAAAATTGGAAAACATGTTTTTCACTGATACTACATATAGTTATGGTGAAAAAGATTCCAGAAATCGGAATACCATTTACAGTTACTTGAATTATCCTGATCGTAGCCAGGTAAAGCTGTCTGTCCCTTGGGATGCTTCAGGATGTACAGGAGCCATGATTCTTCAGGATGTACAGGAGATGAAAGCATTAAGCATTTCCAATTATCATTATGGACCTTGGCAGATGTATATTCCTACAGCTTATGAAACTGTAATGGATGATGACTACGATGTATCAGGTTCTTCACTTATGACAATTCGTGAAAGACTTATGAAACTCGGAGGTATTCAGGGAATCAAGGTTGTAGATACACTCCCTGCTAACAATGTGCTTCTTGTGCAGATGACAAGCGATGTTGTTCGTCTTGTACGTGGAATGGGTCTAACCAATGTTCAGTGGAGTACTGAAGGTGGTATGGTTCATAAATTCAAAGTTATGACAATTCAGGTCCCCCAGATCAGAAGTGATCAGAATGGGAAAACTGGTATTGTTCACCTTGCAGCTTCATTTTAATACAATTAATAATGACTAACCAAGTCATTATTTTTAATTAAAAAATTGAAAATTATGGAACGTACAAAACAAGCACAAACAGACGGGAAAATTTGGTGGAAAAAAACTGGAGGAGGGTCTTTAAGATTCAATCACAAGATTATAAAACCCAATGAACGGTTCAAAGCCCGTCCTGATGAAATACCAGCTTCTTTTCGGGATGTAATCATTCCTCTTGAAGATTTGGGGGATGCTGAAAAACAAGCAGCTCCGGTAGAAGCAGTAAAAACTGAATACACGATTAAACCTCGTGGTAAAAGTAAATCACTCTTTGATGTAGTGTATCCGGCAGGGAAGGATGAAAATGGAGAAACTATTTGGAAATCCATTAATGAAAAACCTCTTACAAAGGACATTGCTGAAAAACTTATTACGGATTTGTCTAAGAAATGAAATGGCAAGTTCCTTGTATGTGGCAGGGAGGGGATGTATGGATAATAGGTGGAGGACCTTCTATAAATGAGCAATTTGGTATTCCAAAAGAACTTGCTCAGAAAATAAAGGAAGGTGTTGAACCTCTTAGTAAGTTATCTCCATATATGTCTGTAATACATGATAAACATGTAATAGGCATTAATGTTGCATTTATGATCGGAAATTGGATTGATATATGTTTCTTTGGGGACAATGGGTTTTATCTTAAATACAAGAATGAACTTGCTAAGTTTCCGGGTTTAAAGGTTACTTGTAATCAGCAGCCTGGGCGTGATGGGTTCGTTAAGTGTATGGCTCGTGATGTAAGCCACTCTAAAGGAATAAGTATGGAGCCGGGTAAAGTAAGTTGGAATTTTAATTCTGGATGTGCTGCAATAAGTATAGCAGCTCAAGCCGGAGCAAAACGAATTATGTTACTTGGATTCGATATGAAACTTTCCGATGAAAAAGATCAACATTTTCATGATGTTTATAAGCGAGGCAAAGCTACAACTGAACAACGGTTACGACGTTTGCCCTTCCGTCGCCACATGCGAGGATGTGAACAAATTGCAAGGGATGCTAAAAGATTAGGGATTGAAATTGTGAATTTGAATCCTGATAGTGCAATTGTACAATTTCGTAAAGTATCATTAAAAGAATTCTTGGAAAATGAACGTAGTTAAAATGCGAGGAGGGATAGGTAATCAAATGTTTCAATATGCATTTGGAAAAATGTTACTGAAGAATAGTAAATCGGTAGCTTACGATGTTAGTTGGTACACCCCTCGTCGCACTGAACAATCACAATACCCTCGTCCGTTTAGATTACCTTTATTTAAAATTCCCCCTCTTGACATACATGAGGTTATTCCCGCTAACCCTACTATATATGAAAAAAGAGTTGGGTACAATCCAAAGGTGTTTAACATGATTAATGAAAACAATTTCGATGGATATTGGCAATATTACAGTTATTATGAATCCATATTTTCTGATTTGTATGAAGAATTTCAATTACGCACTGATTATTATACTGAAGAGTTTATGAAGATGGCAGAGCTTATTTGGAATTGTGAATCTGTAGCTGTTCATGTTCGTCGGGGGGATTATTTACATCAACGCAAGGGAGGGTATGGTAATCTACCAATGAAGTATTATTTTAATGCTATTCAGGCTGTCAAAGGAGATTTGTTTTTCTTTAGTGATGACATTCCTTGGTGTAAGGATACTTTCCTGAAGGCATATTTCCCAAACAGGCAGATTACGTTTGTTGATTTGGAAGATTATTTATGCTTTGAACTGATGCGATTTTGTAAGCATCAAATTATTCCAAACAGTACATTTAGTTGGTGGGCAGCACTACTAAATGATTATCAGGGTAAAATAGTTATCCGTCCGAAGCATTTTCTCGGACGTACCGAAAAAGAATCTGACGAATACCATTATCCAAAACATTGGATCAAAATAGAAGATTATGTGTAAAAAAGCATTAATAACAGGAATTCCCGGACAGTCAGGTTCGTATATGGCTGAACTTTTACTTGATAAAAGATAAAGTGTTTATATGATAAGCAATAATGAAATATTGTTTGAAACTTCTTGCAGGAAGTCTTATGGATTTGATCCTATTCAATTCTATGGATCGTATTCGTGGGATACTGTTCAAAAGTTGTTTATTGAACACTATCATCCAAATGGACAAGTTTATAATATTCCAAAGAAAATCCATCAAATATGGTTAGGAGGACCGGTCCCGGATGTTTATAAGAAGTATATGGATTCTTGGAAAACTATGCATCCTGATTGGGAATATAAATTGTGGACAGACAAAGACAATATTCAAATTAAAGCAAAACGTTTATTTGTATCTGCACACAATCCAGCAATGAAATCAGATATAATGAGATATGAGATACTTAGACAATTTGGAGGATTGTATGTTGATACTGATTTTGAATGCTTAAAACCATTTGATGATTTAATGTTCCTTGATTTCTTTACCGGTATCAGTTATGATAGTGTACTTCAATTGTATAATGGATTGATTGCTTCTGTACCAAATCATCCGATTATGAATGATTGTGTTAATGTGGATTCAGATTACCATGGCAATACACCGTCACAAATAATGAATGCCACAGGGCCAAATTACTTTACCAAATGTTTTCTTCGTAATGCGGTTGGTCATGTGGTAGCTTTTCCAACTGAGTATTTTTATCCGTTTCCAAACAATGTAAGGGATGAAGAGGATCCATATAAATACGTTACTGAAAATAGTTATGCCATACATCATTGGGCAGTATCATGGACTCGTAGAAACTTAAAAAAACAAAGAAATGTCAGCAAATAAAGGATTATTCGCAAAGTACAGTAACCGTGTGTTTATTGAAACCGGATCAATGGGAGGGGATGGAATACAACAAGCCCTTGATGAAGGATTTGAATTGGCATATTCAATCGAACTTGATCCGCATTGGTTTAACCATTGTAAAAATAGATTTAAAGATAAGCCGGTTCACATGATACTTGGAGATTCGGGAAAGCTTCTTGGTAGTTTACTTTCCATTATAGATGAACCAGTCACATTTTGGTTGGATGCTCATAATGGATCATTGGACAGTCGGTTACGTGAAGAGCTTACAGATATTAAAAATCACAAGGTAAAAACGCATACAATACTTATTGATGATTTACGTGATTGGAAAGTAAAACGCAATGGTTTCGATACTGATATGTTAAAACAATGGGTTTTGGAAATCAATCCTGGTTATAAGATTGTGCTTGAAAATGGTTATAAAAAAGAGGATATTTTAGCAGCAAGAATATGAAAGTTCAATTTCATTACGGGTTTAAAATTGATATAGATATTGACACTAATAAGTTGGTTCATGTCTATATTGATCAAATTCCTACGGAATCTCTTTCCGAAGGAGAGACTCGTATTGTGGTTATTGAAGAACCTAAGAAGGGGGATTTATATCATTGGGCGTTAGATAAGCGAAATATGACCATGTATTCTCATTTACTCACGTTTCATGAGGAAATATTGAAGGACAATCCAAAAGCACAGTTATTTCATTTTCCTAATACTTGGGTTCGGGATTATAAATCACCTTGTAAAACATTTTCAGTATCAACTGTTGTTGGAGGAAAGAATGTCAATGGCCTTGAAGGACATAATTTACGACATCAACTTTGGCATCACCGGCATTTAATATTTTTGGATAAACAATTTTATTTGAGTGGTGATGCAAAAGGACCTCATAAATTTGTACGTTGGAAAAGTGTAAATTACAATGGTGAATTGGTACTTGGGGCATCAAAGAATCCACTGTTTGATAGTATGTTTCATATTGTAATAGAAAATACATCTATTCCGAATTACTTTTCAGAAAAGTTATTGGATTGTTTCCGTTCGTGGACAGTTCCTATTTACTATGGATGTACTAATATTGAAAAATATTTTAACCCTGAAGGTATATTTTGTGTAAAAAATGTGCGTGAGATTATACGGGTTTGTAATCATATCAATAGTAGCACATACGATGAACTACATGATGCTATTGAAGATAATTACAATCGGGCATTGCTTTGGGATCATCCTTTTGAAAGATTAAAAGAAAAGATTAAATCTATAATACAATGATTGATTGGATACAAGGTGAGAAGTTTCAGGATATATCGGATTGGAGATATGCTCCATCAATACGATATAAGGATGATTATAATCATCTTGTAAATGATTTGGATTTTAGAAAATTGAATGAAGGTGATGTTATTTATACTCATACATTTTATGCAAAGCAGTTATTTGATATATTAGATGTGATAGGAAAACCGGTGTATATAATAACACACAATGCAGATGAACCAGCTGATTGGATTCCTCCTGATTGTGTGATCCATTGGTGGAGTCAGAATGTAGGATTATCTCATCCAAAGATTGAATCCCTGCCAATAGGTTTGGAAAACAATCGTTGGTGGGCTGGACTCAGAAAACGTGCCAAAATGGAGGAGATGTTGAAGAAACCACTTCCACATGAGAAGTTAATTTATATGAATCACAATATAAAGACCAATCGTGCTCAGAGGCAACGTCCATATGAATTGTTTGGTGAGGCTCCTTGGATGACAGTGCATCATGGAAAGAATGGATTACGTTTTGATGAGTATCTTGCCAATGTGGCAAACCACAAGTTTATGATTTGTCCTGAAGGCAGTGGAATTGATTGCCACCGGTTTTGGGAATGCCTGTACTTGGGAACCATACCGGTTGTAAAACGATGTGTCAATGTTATGTTTTATGCACATCTGCCTATCTTAATTGTAGATGATTGGGAAGAGGTTACTGTTGAACGGTTGAATGATTTCTATAATGAGAAAATATTCACTTGGGATTTGGTTAAAGAAGAATTAATGTTTGCATACTGGAGGAATAAAATACTTAAACATTGTGGCAGAAATTAAAACCATAGTACTTGTATTACGTTCCGGTGGAGACTTCTCCTTCCGAGATGTCGAACTTATTACCCGACATATAAATGGTAAGTGGAAGGCACTGACTCGTCCACGAATACTTTGTTTATGGGATGGGGCAAGTACCGAATACAACTTAGGCAACATTGAGATTATTCCTCTGCCTAAGGATCATATCGGCACCTGGAGTCGCATTCATTTGTATAGCCCTGCAATGGAAAAGTATCGCCCTTATTTATATATTGATCTTGATACTGCCGTCATAGGATCCTTGGAAAACATATTTGCATTGGTTAAGGATGAAACACAATTCATTACCCTTGAGGACTTCTGGCAGAAAGGTAAACTTGCAACCGGACTTGTGTGGTTCCCAAAAGACAGTAGTAAGGTTAGCAAAGTGTGGAATTCCTTTACTGGTGCAAAGGGTAAACGAATGGATGCATTCTTACGTCAGTATGTAGAGGCTGATGCTTATTGGCAGAACCTTACTGGTACAATAAGGGATTTCAAACCACGTACACGTATTGTAATGAGTAACCTGCCGGACAATACTGATATAGTGTGTTTTCATGGCAAGCCTCGTATATACAATGCTCAGGATATTCCTTGGATAAAGTCTTATGTGAATCAGCGATTTGCTCCTCCACAATTACCGGTTACAGTTATAATTCCATACAAAGTTGACAGGGGTTGGTTGCAGCATGCAGTTGATAGTGTGCCAAAGAATGTTCAGATTATTCTTAGTCAGGGAGAAGGAAATTGGCCAGCTAATTTCAATAAGGCACTCCCGGATGCAAAAGGAAAGTACATACGTTGGTTACACGAAGATGATATGCTTACCCCGAATAGTATTGAAGATGCCGTTTATGCAATAGAGGAACAAGGTGTAGATTTCATACATGGGAATACTTATGAGTTCAGGGATGGTAGTACAACTGCAAAACCCTGGATTCCACGATTACAATATCCTACACTTGCAGATATGCTTGTAAGGAATTACATTCATAGTACCACTTTACTTTACCGCAGGGAAGTTTTTGAAACACTTGGAGGGTTGGACGAAACACTCAATACCGCTGAAGAGTACGAGTATCATTTAAGGTGTTTGAAAGCCGGATTAAAACTGGGGTATTGTGATTCATTCTTGGCATATTACCGCAGACATGCTTTACAAAAGGTACGGGTAGTACCAAGAATGAATCGTAGTCAGGAAAGAGAACAAGTTAAACAAAAATATGCACAATGATTGATGATTCTCCTATATTAATTACTGGTATTCCTCGAAGCGGATCACGTGCTGTAGCAGGGGTAATTAACCTTTGCGGAGCATTTGGAGGTGATATGTCACTTCATAAAGATTCTTATGAGAATGGAGCAATTCAGAGATTTATTGAAGGGGCTTACCTTGAATCAATAGGAGTTGATCCAAAAGGGCAATATCCTTTACCAAGTGAAACTGATTATATTCCTATTAATTGGAAAAAATCAATAGCTACTCAATTAATATCTGAAAGGTATAAAGGGGGCAAATGGATGTATAAAAGTGCAAGAGCTACTTTATTATGGAGAGTGTGGGATTATACTTTTCCAAATGCTCGTTGGATTATTGTACGTAGAAGAACCGGGGATATAATTGATGCT
>Ga0255345_1003019_pt1 | contig 20290 bp, 18 predicted proteins | sample wastewater_treat_6_FD_192415 | JGI IMG/M metagenome (GOLD analysis project Ga0255345, IMG submission 192415) | Wastewater microbial communities from Lulu Island WWTP, Vancouver, Canada - plant20 | ecosystem: Engineered > WWTP > Wastewater > Unclassified | place: Canada: Vancouver, British... | reverse complement strand
TAAAATCATATACTATATTTTAATCAAGTTATCATAATTTATATAAGATTTATAATATTTTATAAAGTTTTTATATATTTTTTATATTTGTTATAAGAATATTGTAGGTATATAAATTATTAAAAAATAGATTAGTTAGTTTATCATAAATTATAAAATCATAAATGGATCCTCAAGATAGAAGAGAAAAGATATTAACCTTACTGAAAAACAATAATGGTAAACTTCAATTAAAAGAGTTATCAAAGTATTTTAATGTTTCACAGTCTTCTTTATATAAAGATATAGATATCTTAGAAAAGCAACGATTTGTTAAAAAAGTTTATGGTGGACTTGAGCTTATAGATATTCAAAAGCAAAGACATAATTTTTATGAAAGATTACAGATAAATTCTAAACAAAAGATTGCTATAGCAAAGAAAGCCATGGAGTATGTGGATAATGATGATTCCATGTTTGTAGACGGTTCTTCTTCTACTTTTTTTCTTGTTGATGAAATTAATAAGTCAGACAAGAGAAATATAACAATTGTTACTAATTCTATTTTTATCCCTGAGGAATTTATTGTTAGTGAAAATTTTGAAGTCATATGTGCTGGTGGAAAATTAAATAAAGAAGTTGGAACGTACGGGGGCGATTTATGGGAAAATCTTGTTAGTTCTAATATACGTGCAAATAAATTTTTCTTTTCTTCTTATGGAATTTCAGTAGAAGTAGGACCGTTAGACCCTTTAATTCCAGGGGATACCAGTATGAAAAAAGCCTTTGCAAGAAATTCACTGAAAAACATTTGTCTTGTAGATTCAAGTAAGTTCTTAGTTAGAGGAGTAATAAATTGGATTGGTTTTGAAAAGATTGATTTAATTATTACAGACTCTGGGATAGACAGTGATATATTAAGTTTACTTAAGGCGAAGGGCCTAGAAGTGATTGTTACTGAGCAAAGTTAAAGTCCAGATTAAATGAGATCCCATAGGTTCCAATGGGCATAAATTAAATGAATGAAGATGGGTTAGTTAAATTGTTTTATTAAAGTTTTGCATATTTCTTTAATGGTTTATATTTAATGTATTTTTAATACTTTAATGCATTTTAGTATATTAAGAAGAGAGGAGAAAAAGTTGATAGAAACCAAGAGAATTATTCCAGTAGAAGGTGAGCCAGATAAAGAAAGGATATTAGCTGCTTTAAGAAGGGAACCAGTTGATAGAGTCCCAAATTTTGAAATTTTAATTGAAGATAAGCATGTTGAGAAAATCTTAGGTAAATATGCTGGAAATACTCTTGCTTATGGAGGTGATCCAGCTAAAGGAGCTAATGCTCCTGCAGGGCGTCCGATGTATCCTGATGATTTTATAGATTTATGTAACATTATAGGTCAAGATGTTTTAATGTTTGATGGTGGTTTATGGACTCCTTTTAGAAAACAGGATGAGAGTGGAAATTGGATACCTGCTTTTGATAAAAAAGTAAAGACTAGAAAAGATTTTGAAGCACTTAAGCTTGATTCAGAAGGAAGCATAAATAGCACAGTTAGCTATGTAAAAGAATATAAAGAGGCAGCCCAAAGAAGAAAGAGTAAAGTAGCTGTTACTGTTCTTTATGGTTGTATTTTCCAAACATTGTATGAATTTGTAGTTGGCATGAATGACTTCATGATGATGGTTTATGAAGATAGGGAATTATTGGAGGATATGCTTGAAGTTTCAACTGTTCATTTTGTAAATTTGACAAAGGCCATTATAGATGCAGGTGTTGATTTTATTTTCCCTGCAGATGATGTTGCGTTTAAAACAGGTTTATTTATACCTCCAAAAATTTTTAAAGAAATCTGGTTTCCTAGGATGGCTAGAATATTTGAGCCAGCCCTAAATGCTGGAATACCCATAATGTTTCATTCAGATGGTAAAGTAGACGATATTGTTGAAGACTTAATTAATATAGGGCTTAATTGCTTAAATCCATTGGATCCATATGGTATTGATTATAGAGATTATAAAAAAAGGTTTGGTTCAAGGCTTTGTTTGTCAGGTAATATGGATGTTGAATTCCCGCTTAGTAAGGGAACGCCGGAGCAGGTAGATGAAGATGTAAGACAGCATATGGAAGTTTTAAAACCAGGATATGGATATGTAGCATCTTGTTCTCATTCAATAGTAAATTATATTCCTCATGAGAATTATATTGCTTACATAAATGCAATTCATAAATATGGTAAATATTAAAAGTTAAAAATATCTTAAAAAATTTATAGAAAGGAATATTAATGGCAATATTAGATGATATTTACGCAGCAACAGTAAAAGGTAATTACAAAGATATTACAGCACTAGTGCAAAAAGCTGTTGATGAAGGTATAAAAATTGATGATATAATTAATAATGCTCTTTCTAAAGCCATGATTTATGTTGGGGATAAGTTTGGTGAAGGTGAGCTTTACATGCCTGACATGTTATTAGCTGCTAAGACCATGAAAACTGCTATGGAAGTTTTAAAACCTTTAATGAAAGGCGGCGAGCACATAGCAGAAAAAGGTACTATTGTAATAGGTACTGTCAAAGGTGATTTACATGATATAGGGAAAAACCTTGTTATAACGATGGCAGAAGGTCAAGGTTTTAAGGTGATTGATTTAGGCATTGATGTAGATTATCAGAAATTTGTAGATGCAATTAATCAATACAAACCAGATATTGTAGGTTTTTCGGGTCTTCTTACCACGACTTTAGCCAATGTTCCAAACCATATAAAAGCAATAGAAGATGCAGGGCTCAGAGATAAAGTTATTCTTGCTGTTGGAGGTGCACCTGTAACAAGAGAGTTTGCGGATAGATATGGTATTGAATTATATGCACCAGATGCTTCAACTGCAGCAAAGGAATTTGTAAAAGCCATAGAAAAAGCAAAATAAATGTTTTTAAAATTATACTAATATAATAATATTTTAAATTGTAATAATACCTTACTAAATTATAAGTTATAAGCAAGTTATAGGGGAGCATCTAAAATTCCATGATAAAGATAAATTATTTGGCTAGGATAAGTTACTTAAGAAAACACTCAAAGCTTTTCCCCGGCGAGGAAAGCTTGCTCAAAGTTTTCAGGCTTCGCTCTCCTCTTAAAAGAGGAACCATACCCGCTTCGCCTTCAAATGGTTTTCTTAAAGTAACTCATCCTAGCCCTTAAAGTTTTGTTTTTATTGCTATCTGCTGTCATGGAATTTTAGATGCTTGTAGTTATAGGATTATAAGTTGTAATTTATTATAAGTTTTGTAAGTTAAAATTTTTCTTGGAGGAATCTGATGGTAAATACAAAAAATATCAGAAAAGCATTATGCGAAATTGGGAAACTTTGTTATGACCGTGGTTACTTGGACGCAAGTGGGGGCAATATTTCCATAAGAGATGGAGATAAAGTATATGTTACTCCTAGGCAATCTGGAGAGCATCACCAATGGTCAATTGAGGAGGATATGATAATTGTTACTGATATGTGTAAAGTCCCAATTATTGGTGAAGTTGATAAAATAACAAGGGAAGCAATTTGTCATTATTATATTTATCATGCTTTTCCTGATGTAAAAGCTATAATTCACGGACATCCTCCTTTTATGATGTCATTTGGTTCTGCTCATATGGACATACCTCCTGTTTCTGAAGGGACAAGATGTGTAATAAGCCCTAAGATACCTATAACAAATATAGAAGAATCAGTTCCAGGATCTGAGCAACAAGCTGCCAGAGTAGTTGAGAATTTTATGTGGAGAAGGCAGCAAGATCCTGATTGTGGCTTAATATGTAATATCCCATTTCATGGGATATTTTCTGCTGCTAGTGATTTAAATTATGCTTATTTATATATGGAAGTTGCTGAAACAAATTGTAAAATTTTAATAAATAGACAAATTATGTTTGGCAATAACCCAAAAGCTGATTTTTCCATTCATCATGATATTACAAGAGAAGAAATCTCAACAATAGCTCAGCCCAAAGAAGTATGTGAAGTAGGTTTTAGATATAGAGATGCTTTTGGCAAAGAGACTGTTTATCAAGGGCAATCTGAACCACAAACTTATCCTAGCTCTGAAGGTGGTGCTATTTCTAAAGATGTTATAAGTAAAATTACAGAAGAAGTTTTAAAGAAGATTAAAAACGGGTAATGATAGGATAAATAATAAATTAAGCAAGTAATAACAAATATATAAGTAAATAGTAATAGATATGCGTATTCCTGAAAAAAGAAGAATTGAGTTAATGAACTTAATTCAGCAAGAAAAAACTTTAAGTGTTGAAAAAATAGCAAGTCTTTTTAATGTTTCTCCTATAACTGTTAGAAGAGATCTTGAGAAGCTTCAGGAAAGAGGACTTATATCAAAAGTTCATGGTGGTGCAATCCTTAAAGATAGTCTTGTTCAAGAGCCTGTTTTCGATGAAAGGGTAAAACTTTTTACAGAAGAGAAAGATAAGATTGCAAAAGAAGCATCAAAAAGGATTAAGGATGATGATTCTATTATCTTGGAATCAGGAAGTACTTGTCTTAATGTTGTAAGGTATTTAACAAATAAAAATAATCTTAAAATATCGACGGCAGGAATTCCTATTGCTAATGAACTTGCTAGATTACTTAGTTACAAGCATGACTTTGAGGTAAGTGTTTGTGGCGGTATCTTAAGACCTAAGTCAAATATTTATGTTGGACCCCATGCAGTAAATTTTTTTAAAAATATAAATGTTGATATCTCCTTCATAGGAGCTGTTGCAATTTCCCTAAAAAAAGGCTTATCAACTGCTACTCAATTTGATGCTGAAATATCAAGAGCTATTATTGAAAGTGGCAGGCAGGTTATTCTTTTAACCGATAGTTCAAAATTTGAGACAAAGTCGTATATTAATTTTGTATCATTAAATGAGATAAATGAAATCATTACTGATAAAAAAATTGACGAAAAAATTGCTGATAATATAAGAGAGATGGGCATAAAGTTAACTTTAGTTTAAGTTTTAAATAAAGGATGCCAGGCGTTTAATAAACTTAGAGATAAAATTGGAAAGTTAAAACAAAGAAGTTATGCAAGACACAAAGATTGAATTTTTTGATAGTAACTTTTGGTTTGGAGAAAATTATCTTTCAAGCAAGTATATTTTGCTGGAGGATGATACTCTTAAGATTCTCATAAAGAGGAAAGAAGATTTAAATACAACCCATACTCTTATTACAAATTTACTTGGTTTTTATTCTAGTCCAAAAGCAGGAAATGACCAAATTTCAAGAATCTTAGCTAGGGAAGATTTTAAATTAGTTGGTACTTTTGGTGTGCTTTTTATGGAACATGAATACTTCTTTAAAACTACTAGTTTTGGAAATTGGATAGAAAAAAAGCATAAAGAGGGTTTTAGACTATTAAGATTGGCTCCTAAAACTCATAAATATTCTTATGACGCTAGTTTATTCAACTCATTTTATGATATTTTAAATTATTATAATTTTCCAATCATTATCAATATTGAAGAAATGGATATCACTGGTAATAAAGATATTGAATGGGAAAAATTAATTCAGATTGCCGATTCTTATGAAAATATCCCTATTATTCTTGATGGCGGAGCATCTAAAGAGTTGATGTATAATAGTTATTTATTTTCAGTTCTAAATAATTCTTCAAATATTTTTATTGAAACTCATGACTTGCTTGGCTTTAATCAAATAGAAGATTTAACAGAATTTGATAGTGCAGAAAGATTAATTTTTGGAAGTTATTTCCCTTTTTTTCAATCTGAGCTTTCGGTTTCAAGAATATTAAATAGTGCGATTAAGATAAAAGATAAAAAGAAAATAGCTTCAGAAAATTTGATTAGTATTATTGATGAAATAGCAATTTGAAAGTCTAATTTATATAATTTTTTGAATTTTTATATATTTTAATAAATATAGAACTATAAAATTTATAAAAGTATAAAATGTTGGCATTAAATTTAGAAGAATTGGTTAATAATTATCTGATTATAGACTGTCATATTCATTTGGGTTCACTGTCTGATTTATTCATACCATCAGATAGTAACGATACTTTAATTAGTGCTTTGAAAAGGTTTGGTGTAAAAAAGGCAATTACTGCAACTCATAGAGAGCTATCAACGATAAATTATGGTTTTAATGAGTTAATTGAGTTATTAAACAAATATAAAGATTTTTTATTTGGTTATTTAGTCTTTAATCCTAATTTTGAGGATGAGTCTTTAAAAATAATCCAAAAGTATTTTACCCATAAATCAATTGTGGGTATAAAGATTCATCCTTCATGGCATTTAACTTATCCTTTTGATAAAAAATATGAAAAGTTTTGGAATTTTGCTAGTGAAAATGAAATACCTGTTATTACTCATTCATGGAATCCTGATGTTCCTAATAAATCTCAAAGGTATTCTGATCCTTTTTTCTTTGAGGATATTATTAAAGAGCATCCTAAATTAAAACTTATACTAGCCCATGCAGGGGGAAGAGGAAAAGTTCTTTATGATGTAATAAATTTATTAGAAAAGTATGAAAATCTTTATGTAGATTTTGCTGGTGATATATTTGTTCCTGGGCTTATTGAAGAATATGTAAAAAGGGTTGGTTCAGCGAAGATTATTTTTGGGACAGACATGCCTTGGGTTGATGTTAGATTTCAATTATTTAATATTTTAAATTCAGATATATCAGATGAAGATAAAAGAAATATACTTGGATTAAATGCAGTGAAGTTTTTTAACTTAGAAGTCTAGGGCATTGGATTTTTATTTGTGATTGTAAAGTTGTTTTATTTTTTTTTAGATTATCATTTAATTTAATAGGATATTAATATTATGAGTATGGGGAGAATATGAGTGAAAATAATAATGTTTTTATTGAGTTAAAAAACATAAAAAAAATATTTCCTGGGGTTATAGCTCTTGATAATGTGGATTTTGACGTAAGATATGGTGAGATACATGCCTTGGTGGGTGAAAATGGTGCTGGTAAAAGTACTTTAATTAAAATTTTAGGAGGAGCATATCAACCGGATGGAGGCAAAATTATCATTGAAAATAAAGAGGTTATAATATCCAGTACTTCTATGGCTCAGCATTATAAAATTGCAGTTATATACCAAGAATTCAACCTTATTCCTGATCTTACTGTGGCTGAAAATATTTTTATTGGAAGAGAGCCAAAAATTGGTAAATCTTTGATTAATTGGAATAAATTAAATAATAATGCGGCTGAGATATTAAAAAAACTTGATATTGATATAGATCCAAAAAGATTTATTTCTGATCTTTCAGTTGCGGAAAAACAAATGATTGAAATAGCAAAATCACTTTCTATGGATGCTAAACTTATGATTATGGATGAACCTACTGCAACTTTAACCGAGAAAGAAGTTGAAAAGCTTTTTTCGATAATTGAGGAACTTAAAAGAAAAGGTGTTTCAATTATATATATTTCCCATAGACTTGATGAAGCTTTTAAATTATCAGACAGGATAACAGTTCTAAGAGATGGGAAGAAGATAGAGACTAAAAAAACTTCAGAAACTAATGAGGATGAAATTGTTTCTTTTATGGTTGGAAAAGTTGTTAAGGATTATTTTATTGGAAAGGAAACAAGAGTTGTCAAGAAGGAAGTTATAATGGAAGTTAAAAATTATACCATTGCTGATCAAGTTTATGATATAAATTTCAAACTTCATAAGGGTGAAATTTTAGGCTTTGCAGGTGTTCTTGGTTCTGGAATTCATCATCTCTTGAGGTCATTATACGGAGCTCAACCAAAAACTAGTGGTGAGGTTTATTTTGAAGGCAAAAGCGTTGATATAAAGAGACCTTCAGATGCTATTAAACTTGGTATAGGATATGTAACTGAAGATAGAAAAGGTGAAGGTTTGCTTTTTGATATGTCTGTTGTGCAAAATCTTTCAATTGTGGTTATTAAAAGTTTAACTTTTTTAAGAGGGTTATTTATAAAACAAAAAAAAGAGTTAGATGTATTCCATAGGATGGCTAAAGAACTAAATATTAGATACGCGAGCACGGACCAAAGGATAATTTATTTAAGTGGCGGTAATCAGCAAAAAGTAGTTATAGGTCGCACTCTTGTTAGCAATTGCAAAGTATTAATTTTACTTGAGCCAACTAGAGGAATTGACGTAGGTGCAAAAGCAGAAATTCATAAGATAATGGTTGATCTTGCTAGTAAGGGTATTTCAATAATTATGACATCTTCAGAACTTCCTGAACTTGTAAATTTAACAGATAGATGTCTTGTGCTTTATAAGGGCAGATTGGTCGCTGAATTTAATAAAGAAAATATGGATGAAGAAAAACTAGTTGCTGCTGAGATTGGCAGATTAGGATATCTTAACGATAAATTAACAAAACTATAGAAAGATAGACAAACTTTAAAGTAATAAATGTAAACTAGTAATTTTAAAAAACAATAGTTTTAATAAAATAAAGGATTTGGACCATGATTAAGTTTTTAAAATTATATGAAAAAATTGGGATTTTTATTTTGATAATTTTAGCAAGTATATTTCTTGCAATTGTTAGTCCTAACTTTAGGAATTTGGATACAATATTAGGAATAATCATGCAGGGTTCATATGGTGCAATAATAGGTTTTGGTATGACTTTTGCGATTACCAGTGGTGGTTTTGACATGTCAGTAGAAGCAGTTATGGGCCTTGTAAGCGTTATTATTGCAATGTTGATTCCAGTGATGGGCTTTACTTATGCAATAATATTTGCAATTCTTGCAAGCTGTTTTGTGGGTTTAGTTAATGGTTTTTTAATCACAAAAGTTGGAATAAGTCCTTTTATAACAACTCTTTCTATGCAGGTAATTTTAAGGGGAGCTTCCTTGCTTATCACAGGTGGGAGGCAAATAGTAATTGCACAAAAATCTTTTATGGATGTCGGAGCGTCCAAAGCTTTTAATATAATACCAATGCCAATAATTTATATGGTTATTCTTTTTATAATTTTTTATTTCTTGCTTAATCAAACCGCTTTTGGAAGACATGTGGCTGCAGTGGGTTCAAATGAACCAGCCGCAAAGATGTCAGGACTTAATGTTGGTGTAGTAAAAACTCTTGTTTACGTATTAGTAGCTTTTAGTGCAGGGGTTGTTGGGATTATTAGAACTTCTCAAGCATTAATTGGGATACCTACAATGGCTCCCGGTTTTACTTTGAATGTTTTAACTATCACCATTCTTGGGGGTACAAGTCTTGCAGGTGGCAAGGGTAATCTTATAGGTACGCTATTTGCGGGAATATTTATATCAATGATTTATTATGGTTTAAATCTTTTAAATGTTCAAATATTTTATCAGATGCTTGCTGTTGGAATAGTTTTACTATTTGCACTATTCATTGATGGCCTTAGGATAAGATATCTTGAAGCTTCAAAAGTTAAGGGAATTAGAATATAAATTTATGAAAATACAAATATTTTAGTCTTACTTCAAGGAGTTTTAAAATGGATGAGTTTAAAGTTGAATTAACTGGCAAACAAAGGGCAGGTAGCTTTCTCGGTAATTATGGTCTGTTTGCTATCCTGGTAATCATTTTTGCATTTTTTTCATTGACTATTCCAGAAGTTTATTTTACTTGGAGTAACGTGCTTGAAATGGTTAGATTTGCCAGTTTTGTAGGTATCGGAGCGGTCGGAATGACTTTTTGTATTATGACAGGGAATTTTGATATTTCTGTGGGGTCCATGCTTGGTCTTGCAGGTGTGCTTGGCGCATCTATCTCTAATATAGCAGGCGGCTCTATTGGGATGCTGGTTACTGTTGCTGTTACTACTTTTCTTGGCTTTTTTAATGGTATATTTGTAACAAAATTAAAAATTCCCGCTTTTATTACCACTCTTGGTATGTTGTTTATTTATAGGTCGCTAGCTTATATTTATACAAATAATGTTAATCAATATGTTCAAGGTAATATTTGGATTAAAATTGGCAATGGATCTTTTCTAGGTCTTCCAATTCCAATTTACATAATGGTAATTTGTTATATTATTGGTTATTTATTACTTCGAAAATCACCAGTTGGCAGGTATATAGTTGCTGTTGGTACTAATAGTAGGGCAGCCGCTCTTTCAGGTATAAATGTTGATAATATAAAAATTCTTGCTTTTACTCTCGTTGGAATATTTGTAGGAATAGCTGCTATAATAAATTCATCGATGCTAGGAGTGGCTAATCCAGGAATGATGGGAGAAGGGTGGGAGTTTCAAGTGATTACTGCAGTTGTTTTAGGTGGAACAGCACTTTCAGGTGGGAATGGCAGCCTCGGTGGATCATTTTTAGCAGCATTAATTTTAGTATTTCTAAAAACAGGTATGAGCAATGCTCAAGTTAATAGTTATTGGCAGCAAGTTGCAACTGGATTAGTTCTTATTTTTGCAGTGTCTCTTAATAAGTTAAAGTTTTGGTTGATAGGACAAACTCAGTAATGTGTAAAATTAATATTTAGTACGATGTATTTATTGTTTAATAAAATAAATAAATAATGAGTAAAAAAGGAGGAAAAGGATGAAAAAGTACATGAAAGTAGTAGTTTTTACTGCATTGGCTTTAACTCTTGCTGTTGTTTTCTCTATCGCAGGTTGTTCAAGCGGTGAAGGGGCTGCTACTGAAACGACAAAAAAATTATTAAAACCCGAAGAAGTAACAATTGGCTATTCAGTGTGGACAATGGAATTTACTTTTTTCCAGAACCTTGAAAAAGGTGTAAAAGATGCATGTGATGATTTTGGTTTTAAGTACACAATGCTAGACCAAAAAGCTGATGCTACTCAAATGGTACAGGATCTTAATACTTTAGTGAATCAAAAAGTAAGTGGGATTGTATGTACTCCTGTTGATCCTGGCGCTATGGGTCCAGCAGTACAAAAAGCAAGAGATGCAGGAATCCCAGTGGTATGTGCTGATATTGGAAAATCAGGGCCAGTAAATGCCTTAATTATTTCAAATAACTTCCAAGGCGGGGAGCTTGCAGCTGAGTATTTGGCACAATTAATTCCTGATAAGACAAAACCATTTGGTCTTGGAAACTTAAAACCGCAGTGGACTTATGCAAGACAGAGAGGTGAAGGCTTTAAAGCTAAATGTGATGAATTAGGCTATGTAATAAAGTCAGAAATCATTGTTCAAAATCCATCAGCAGAGGGTGGTTATGACACAATGCAGCAAATGATGTCTGCTGCCCCAGATATTGTAGGTGCATTTTATACATCAGGGCGAGAAGCTGTGGGTGCTGCAAATTATGTTAAATCACAAAATATGGATGTAAAAGTGATAGGTTACAATGGTGACCCAGAAGAATTCATTGCTATAAGAGATGGTATTTTGGCTGGGACCATTTTGCAGCAGCCATACTATATTGGTTATAAGGCTGTAGAAATAATGAAGGAAATTTTAGTTGACGGTAAATTTTATGAAAATGTTGAGGTGCCTGTGGATGTTAAACTTGTTACTCCTGATAATATGGATCAGATTGCACAAGAGATTCTTGAAAAAACAGGAAATTCTGCATTTGGCGAATAATTAATAATTATTAGTTTTATATTGCTGAGGTGCAATTATTCTATATTTTAGAATCACTTAAAAATAATAAATAATTTGATGTGTAAGTGTCATTGTTGGATGAATATGTTGCACGAATAGTTTTAGATTTATAATATTGATAATTCAAGTAATAGCCTAAGCTTTTAGTAAAGTATAAGGGGGGGATAATATGTCCCCCTTTTGTTTATTTGGTGGTAAGTGGGTTCGCATATAGAAAACATATTTGATACTTGTTTGTAATATGTAATAATATTGTGATAGTGTTTGGTATGCTAAGCATACAGGTATCAACATAATGATTGATAATTAATAATATAAGAGACTATGTGATAGCATAAATAAAAATGAATAATGTAAATAATAAAAAGCTCATATTGCTTACGAACGATGATGGGATTGGAGCTCAAGGCATAAGATCACTTTATAATGTTTTTAGCAAAGATCCTAAATATGATGTTGCAATTATAGCTCCTGAATTTGAGAGAAGTGCTGGAGGGCATGGTATTACTGTTTTTGACCCCATTTGGGTTAAAAAAGAATATAGAAATAAAAAATTTTATGGCTATGTAGTAAATGGAACTCCTGCAGATTGTGTTAAACTTTTTAAAGAGTTGTTGGGCCGAAAACCTGATTTACTTATTTCAGGCATAAATAGAGGGGCTAACATAGGTGAGAACATAATTTATTCTGGGACTGTTTCTGCAGCTACTGAAGGTATATGCAATGATATTCCCTCAATTGCAGTTTCGCTAGATAGTTATGTTGATGACGATTATTCTTTTGCTGCTAATTTTTCAAAAAAAATAGCTGATCTAGTTTTTAAGAATGGTGGTTTACCTTCAAAAACTCTCTTAAATATTAATGTCCCTAGCCTACCCAAAAAAAAGATTAAGGGAGTGAAAATTACTAAACAAAGTGATGCAAAATTTAAAGATTATTTTTTAAAGCGTACTGATCCTAGAGGCAGAGATTATTATTGGATGGATGGTGAATTTGTGGAAATTACTGATTGCAATGATAGTGATTATTGTGCTATCAAAGAAGGCTATGTCTCGATTACTCCAATCCAATGTGACATGACGGACTATAGTAAAATTGACTATTTTAAAAAATGGGAAATTAAAATCAATGGAAGAAAATAAAAACCAATTTGTGGAAGATCTTCAAGTTGGAGATAAAATTAAATCCACCTTTTTAGTTGTAAAAAAGGTAAAGAGGGTGGATAAAAACGATAAGCCGTTTTATGATTTGGAACTTCAGGATAAAACAGGAAAAATACCAGGGAAAATCTGGAGTGATTCCATACCTAATATAAAGGATTTTAGAAAAAAAGATATAGTTTTTATTATAGGAGAAGTTAAGAATGACTATGGAAAGCAAATTATAATAAAAAACCTAAAAAAAATTGAAGCTGAAAATATTGATTACTCTGAATATGATTTCAAGGTCCGAAAAGCGGATAATGAACTACTCGATAATCTAATTAATGATTTACTAAAAACAATCAGCAGCTTTAAAAATGAGCACTTGAAACAACTTTTAAATGATTTTTTTGAGGATAAGGAGTTTTTAAATAATTTTAAGTATTCAACTGCCGCAATTAAGAATCATCATGCTTTAGAAGGTGGGTTGCTTATTCATACCATGTCAATGGTTAAAATATGTGATTTTTTAGTTAACTTTTATGCCAAAGAAATTAATGTTAAAAGGATTAATAGGGATCTCTTGCTGTGTGGCGCAATACTTCATGATATTGGAAAAACTGTCGGCTATTCAATTGAGAACTTTTTAGATATAAATGATGAAGAAAATCTTATTAGTCATATAAGTATTGGTTATGGGTTAGTTTTAGAAAAAATTAATAAAATAGAGAATTTTCCAAAGAAGTTAAGGCAAGATATTCTACATATTATTTTAAGCCATCATGGCCAAAAAGAATTTGGCTCGCCGGTTGAACCCCAAATTTTAGAAGCAATTATAGTTTATAATGTTGATAGACTTGATGCTGATATAGATCATTATTTTACAGTCGTTGAAGAAAGTCTAGAGACAGAGGTCTTTCAATATTCCAATTATTTTAGAAGGAAAATTTATATAAAGAAAAATGAAAATAACTTGGAAAATTTAGATTTGGCAGAAAGTAACTTTGAAAATTTAGAAGAAGTTATTCATAAAGATAATAAAAAAGATAGTGGAGATAAAAGTCAAACAAGCCTTAGCGCAAATATTGAAAATATTGAGCAAAAACATGAATATAAGGAAAATGAAAAACCAAAAGGTTTTTTACAAGACAAGCTTTTATAGAAAGTATAGAAAATATTATTTTCTGAATAGCATAATTTGTATCATGCTCTCATGGTTATTTTGTTAGCAAAAGATAAGATAAGAAATTTATTTTCTTCCTATGCAGTTTTCTCTAGGACATAAGTCACAGGCAACTTTTGTTTTATCAATTCTTTCTAAAGGGCCAAATCCATATACCCCAGATACAGATTTAAAAGGGACCATTAGATAACTTTTATTTAAATTAACACCAATTTTGGTTGCATCCACCATATTGAAAATTTCTTTTTGTTCCTCTATTAACCATCTATATTGACCGGGAGAGTAAGAGCAAGTAGAACCCCAATTATCTTCCTTCAATTCTTCTTTTTTAATAATATTTCCTACCTGCTCTCCTAAAAATCCTAATATATTTGTAGTTATAGCATCCATTACAATAGTAGCAAGAGTATCACCAGAGTTACTTTCCTCTTTTATTATTTCATCTATTTTCTTGCCTAAAGTATATATAAAAATTGTTGTTTTTTGGGAACCTTTCAAAATTTTAGATATATTAGGTCCACTGAATATGTTGCCAGATTTAAAATATACTTTTTCATTTTCTATTTTGTCTATCTCATAGGTTTGATAAATTGCTTTCAAGTAAATATTTTTTATACAAAGTTCTCTTTTTTCATCCAAAAGTGCCTGAAGTTTCGGGTTTAATTCCCCTCCCATGAGCTTTTTTAAGAAAGCTTCCCCAACATTTGAAGGGATATCTAATTTTATATTTTTTATTATAGGCATGTCCAGATCCTCCTAATTTTGCTTTTATATTTGTATTAATGGTTATAAATTTGATTTTTAGGATAAGACATATTGTTCTTATAATATTATGCTTATGATTTTATTTAATTATTCGGTTAATTTTAGCATTTTATTTTAAGAAATAAATTAAACTTATTTAAATATATCCTAATTTTTTTTAAAAATTTCTTGATTTTTACATTTTCTTGTATTAAAATTCAAAAATGTTAGCAAACTAAATGTTAGAGTGCTAAATTTAGGTTGCAGTTTTACGTAAATGTGTAAATTTTAAAAGTATACTTTAAAAAGAATTATTATTTAAAAGGAGGTACTTATGAATTACAGACCACTTGGTGACAGAGTTCTAATTAGACCAAAAGAGACTGAGGAAAAAACTGCTAGCGGTATTGTTCTACCTGATACTGCTAAAGAAAAACCACAGGAAGGGGAAATAATCGCTGTAGGTCCCGGAGCTAAGGATGAAAATGGCAATAGAATCCCAATGGATGTTAAGGAAGGAGACAAGGTACTTTATTCAAAATATTCTGGCACAGAAGTTAAAATTGATGGGGTTGAGCACTTGATTTTAAGAGAAAGTGATATTCTGGCAATAATTGAGTAGTTGTTTTTATTTTAATTAATAAAATTTAAAAGTTTGATGATTTAAGGAGGGTTAATATGGCAAAAGAATTAAAATATGATGAAGCGGCAAGAAGGGCACTTGAAAGAGGCGTTAACATTCTATCTGATGCAGTTAGAGTTACGATTGGCCCGAAAGGAAGAAATGTTGTTCTTGAAAAAAAGTATGGGGCTCCAACAATAACAAATGATGGAGTTACTATCGCAAGAGAAATTGAAGTCGAAGATGTATTTGAAAATACTGGGGTTCAATTATTAAAAGAAGTTGCTACAAAAACAAATGATGTAGCTGGTGATGGAACAACCACAGCTACACTTCTGGCTCAAGCAATGATCAAAGAAGGCTTGAGAAATGTTGCGGCTGGGGCAAATCCTCTACAATTAATGAAAGGTATTGAATTTGCAGTAGAAGCAGCAGTTAAAGAAATTAGCAAAATTGCTAAAGATGTTTCAACTGATAAGAAAAAAATAGCTGAGGTTGCTGCCATTTCAGCAGCAGACAATATGATTGGCCAAACTATTGCTGATGCTATGGAGAAAGTTGGGAAAGATGGAGTGATTACAGTTGAAGAGTCAAATAAGTTTGGTATTGAAATAGAATTAGTTGAAGGCTTGCAATTTGATAAAGGCTATTTATCACCTTATATGGTAACTGATCCGGATAGGATGGAAGCAGTTTTAAATGAACCTTATATTTTGATCTCAGATCAAAAGATTTCAGCTGTTAATGACTTAATCCCTGTTCTTGAAAAGGTTATGCAGGCTGGTAAACCTTTATTAATAATTGCTGAAGATGTTGAAGGTGAAGCTCTTGCTACAATTGTCGTAAACAAGTTAAGAGGGACAATTCAATGTGTTGCAGTTAAAGCTCCTGGTTTTGGTGATAGAAGAAAAGCAATGCTTGAAGATATAGCAATTGTTACAGGTGGCAAAGTTATAAGTGATGAAATTGGAATGAAGCTTGAAAATGTTACATTAGACATGCTTGGCAGGGCAAGACAGGTTAAAGTTGATAAAGAAAATACAACAATTGTTGAAGGAAGGGGATCATTAGATGCAATCAAAGGAAGAATCAAACAAATAAAGACAGAAATAGAGCAAAGTGATTCGGATTTTGACATAGAGAAACTTCAGGAAAGACTTGCAAAACTTTCTGGCGGAGTTGCAGTAATAAAAGTTGGAGCAGCTACAGAAGTTGAGCTTAAAGAAAAGAAACATAGAATTGAAGATGCCCTGTCAGCTACAAAAGCTGCTGTTGAAGAGGGTATAGTTCCTGGTGGTGGCGTGGTACTGATTGATATTATGAAAAAACTTGATTTCAAGTCACTTTCAGGAGATATTTTGACGGGAGCAAATATTGTTCTTAAATCTTTGGAAGAGCCTTTAAGACAAATTGCAAACAATGCCGGTCTAGAGGGTTCAGTTGTTGTTGAAAAAGTTAAAACGCTTCCTGATGGTGAAGGACTTGATGCAATAGAAGGTAAATATGTTAATATGATAGAAACAGGGATTATAGACCCGGCAAAAGTTACAAGAAGTGCACTACAGAATGCAGCTTCAATTTCAGCAATGCTTCTTACAACTGAAGTTCTTATTGCTGAAAAACCTGAAAAAGAGAAAATGCCTCCTATGCCACCTCAGGGTGGAGGCTATCCAGGCATGGAAATGTAGTTTGACCTTGATGTTAAATAAAAAATTAAATACTAATTTAGGTGTACTAAAATCTAAAATTAAAGTTTGTGCTAGACAGTTAGCTTAAGAAAAGCACAAAAAGCTAGAATTAAAAGAGGCTGAATAAACTTATTTAGCCTCTTTTAATTTGGCGTATTTATTAATTTGTAGACAATTTGTAGTCAAAGCTCTTATGAGATTAGTTGTCGAGCTAAGTGAAAAGATAATAGAAGCAATTTCATTTTTGATTGGCTTCTTTGAAACAGCAAAGAACATCAGGAAAACATCGGTTGCATAGCTGCGCCTATCCTTGATAATACAAATAAAGTTTTTGCATCTATAAGTGTAACTTTTATTTTCAATATCGAAAATTTTGATAACCAGTTGAAAAAATATAAAGATCTTATTATTGAGACAAGCAGACTCATTTCGAGAAAAATGGGGTATACTGATTGATTATTGTTATATTAGCTACACTATCTAAGAGTTGTGTTTACAACTACTTAAAATTAAAGCTCTTTGAAAAACAAATAAAAGTATAGATCTTAAAAGTAGATATAACACTACCTTAAAAGTTAAAATATTTGATTAGTAACAAACAAATATAAAAGGAGGTAGTAATGACACAAGAAGAAATTATCCTGCACCACAGATTAAATTTACTACTTAGAGCTAAAACTATCAAGAACATATCAGCTGCATGTAGGAAGTATGGAGTGTCAAGAACAGTATATTACAAGTATAAACAAAGATATGAGACTTGTGGCATAGAAGGTCTTAAAGATAAGATAAGGAAAACTCCTGTTATACCAAATGCTACAAAGGAAAAGATAGTAGAAAAAGTTCTTCATGTTACCAGAAAATATCCTACATATGGACCAGCAAGACTAGCAAATGAACTAGGTAATATAGTATGTGCTGCTACTGTGTATAATATCTTAAAAAGACATGGACTGTCTAAAAAGATTGACAGGCTTCTTGCCCTGGAGGAAATTTTATCTGATATTAAGATAAGTCCAATACTAGCTAGAAAGCTTGAAAGCACCAAACCTTTAAGTATTTTTAGTCCAAGACCAGGATATATGTTATTAAGTTGATACATTTTATGTATGCACACTTAAAGGTGTAGGTAGAATATATTTAGTTTAGCGCAATTGATACTAACTCATCCTTTGGAGCTGCATATTTGTATGCTTAATAAAAGTGCCTCTTCTGCAGTTGATTTTATGGCTAGAACAATTGCCATCTTTAAGGCGCTATCTGTTATGATATGTTTTGTTTTAACTGATAACGTACTAAGTCTTAAGTCAATCCCTATTTAGGCAAAATTACCTATATTATTTTATTAAACCAGGTGCCTTCCACTCATTAAAAACGGCAGCTTTTTGACCATAGTAAACAAAAGATCCTTATAAAGGTCTAAAACTTATACTTAAAACAAAATAGCAACCAGGTAAAAAGAATCTACCATTATCTACAAGGTCCTTTTGGCCTCAACGGCAGTAAAGAGAACGAAATTCTCCACCTGGTATATCCTCATCATAATATGGCCTGTATTCACTTTGTTTTTTTACTAAACCATAGCAAACCCTTGCTATTTTAGCGGCTACTCCTACGATTGCTTTTCTTTTAAGATCAGTATTGTCTGGATCATTTTTTATGTAACGCTGATACTTATTTCTAAAGGTATTTTCTCTCATGCGCACAGCAACCGTTGCCGCTAACCAGTAAGCACAGCGCAGTCTGTGATTACCCCGTTTAGACAATTTAGATTGCCCCCGAAACTGTCCAGACTGATAAGTTGAAAGATCAAATCCACAAAATTTTAAGTATTGACGATGATGAGAAAATCTATCAAATTGTCCGGTTTCAGATATAATGGTTAAGGCTATTATGGGGCCAATACCTGGTACTGTTCTTAATATCTGGTAGACTTTATTGTCCTTCAGCATCTGATGGGCCAAATCTTCTAATTCTTTGCGTTTCATGCATAATTCACAGTGTTCTTTTAGAGACATCTTAAACATTTTTAAGGCACTCGAATCTACAGACACTGGAAGGCCAATACTATTTGATGCTGTCTCGTAAAAGTCTTTTAAAAAATTTTCTTTAGCTACTTTTCTTCCTACCAGTTCCCAGGCTTTAGCAATAAATTGTTGCTCTCCCATCTCTTTAATATAATGTGGACTTGGAAAATTATACAGGACTCTTGAAAACCAGGCAGCTCTCGAGCTACAGAAATATTTTTCTGCTTCGGGGAAATACAATGGAAGGTAATGTGTTAATATGCTGTGCTGTACCTTCATTTTTCTAAGAGATACCTGATAATGCATTTTTGAAAGTTCCTCTATATCCTGGAAACCATGGATAAAAGGGTCATAAAACTGTTGTTTTACTCCAGTTTTTAACATATGTACTATTACTTCTGCATCCTTTGGATCATTTTTATCCCATGAATTATGCATAGCTTCTCTCATTCGTGATAATGCTAAGGAAGAAACTAGACACAGTTTAAAACCTCTCTCTTGTAAAAAATAGGCTATTGGCCTGTGGTAGTTGCCACTTGCTTTAAAATCCTATCTGGCAATCATACTCTAATGATTTTAGATACATATTTTAATTTTTCAAAGTCTTCTTTCCTATTTAGCACAGTAAACTTCTGTCTTTTACTATTTGGTAATTCTACCATCACGTCATTTTTTGAGCTTGGCAATATCGATTCCTACATATACAATGTTCTTAAGAGTAGGCCGTAGTTGGGCCTCCTTTTATATTTAAGTTTTACACTTAACTTAAATTTTACAGGAATTTTGCCTAATTGTGACCTGTTTACTGCTTTTCTAATGGTACTATGGAAAGGAATATACTTCACACTGGGGTAGTACTCATATATTTGAAGAATTCCTTAAAAGCCATAATATTAAACACAGATATACCAAAGTAAGATGTCCATGGACAAATGGTTATGCTGAAACCGGTTTAATAGAACACTACTTGAGGAGTTTTATCAGCCAGCTCTTTTAAGAAAGAATTATGCAAGTATTACTGAACTTCAGGATGATCTTAACCGGTATCTATACTTTTACAATTTTCAAAGAACACATCAAGGTTACAGGCTTAAAGGTAAAAAACCTTATGAAAAATTATTTACTGTCAGTGACTTAAAAGCTCTGACAGGTTAATATATATTTTATTAATATTTTGCTTGGAGACTGTAGTGTTAACTGTAAACACCAAGCTTAGATAGTACAATTTGATTATCCAAAGTAACTATTTAGCTTGAAAAGGAAATTATGGCATGAATTCAAGAGAAAG